>Ga0316608_1000782_pt1 | contig 13817 bp, 9 predicted proteins | sample MIS2016152B_MG_FD_207673 | JGI IMG/M metagenome (GOLD analysis project Ga0316608, IMG submission 207673) | Microbial mat bacterial communities from Middle Island sinkhole, Lake Huron, Michigan, United States - MIS.2016.152B | ecosystem: Environmental > Aquatic > Freshwater > Lake > Sediment...
TTAGGGTAACTCAGCCGGACTGTTCGCTCGTCCTCCGCAATCTATTCTAACTCTTTTAATGGCTTCCATCTCTAATAAAGCACCCTCTCCTTGACTGTGAAAGGTTCAGGACACAAAACGAAAAATATCCCGATAATTTTGTTTACTGGAATCCGAAAGATATTGTATCAGGCGATTTTTATTATTGTCGCAAATTAAATGAATTTCTGATAATTGCAGCAGCCGATTGTACAGGACATGGCGTTCCGGGAGCATTTATGAGTATGCTTGGAATTTCATTTTTAAACGAAATTGTTTCAAAACGTGAAATTACAAAACCATCTCAAGTTTTAAATGAACTAAGAATTCAAGTCAAGAATTCATTAAACCAATCGGGGCAAAAAGGTGATACACACGATGGAATGGACATTTCACTTTGCGTGATAAATACAAATAATCTAGAATTGCAGTTTGCAGGAGCCTATAATCCTTTGCTGATAATCAGATTAAAAGATTTATCGGAAGTAGAAATAATTGAAATTAAAGCAGATAGAATGCCAATTGGAATGCATCCAAAAGATAATATCAGTTTTATAAGTACCGAATTTCAACTTCAGAAAAATGATATTTTTTATATTTTTTCAGATGGATATCATTCACAATTTGGCGGTATTAAAAACGAAAAAATAAAAACTTGCAGATTTAAAGATTTATTAGCTGAAAATTGTAAATTGCCTTTAAAAGAGCAAAAACAAATTCTCGAAAATGAATTCAACAACTGGAAAGGAAAAAATGAACAAACTGACGATGTGTTGGTTATTGGAATAAAAATTTGAAAAATAAATTTACATAAAATGAAAAAATTATTATTAATTATAATTCTCTTTAATACAACAAAATTTGCATTTTCTCAGTATATAAGAGATATTGATAGTCTTTTGTATGTAAATGAAAATCTTAAAGATACAGATACAATCAAAATTGATAATTTGTTTGAAATAGCAATGGATTATTACAGTTTTTCACCGGATTCATCGTTAATTTATTCGCTAAAAGCAATTGAATTAGCAAAAAAAATATCTTATATCAAAGGTGAGGCAAACGCTTGTAAGGCTACCGGTAACGCATATTTTGTTAAAGGTGATTATGAAAATGCTCTTTATTATTATCTTCAGGCACTGCCAATTTATGAAACCATCAACGATATTAAAAATATTGGAACAATAAATAATAATGTAGGAAATATTTACTGGGCTTTACAAAAATATGAACTTGCACTTAAAAATTACTACAATGCAAAATACTATTTTGAAAAACTAAAAGACCAAAAACGAATGTCGTCGGCATACATGAATTTGGGTGCAGTTTATGACCAGTTAACTAATTTAGATTCAGCATTTTTTTATTATAATCTTTCTTTAGAAATAAAAAAAGAATTATCAGATTTTGATGGTGCTGCTGGAATTTATAACAATCTGGGATTTATGCTTTTAAGAGAGAAAAAATATGAAGTGGCAATTTTATATTTTAATGACGCAATAAAAATATATGAAAAAGAACAGAATAATTTAAATTTACCTATTGCATATTCAAATATAGCAGAGTGTTATATGGAAACTAATCGGCTTAATTTAGCTTTTATCTGTCTTCAGAAAGGTCTTAGCTGTTCCCAAACACTTGGTGCAATAAAACAGGAACGAGATATAATGGATGGGCTATATAAATATTATGTCGAAACCGGAAATACTGAAAAAGCTTTAGAAGCTCATTTATTGTATATCGAATTGAAAGATAGTATATTTAATGAAGAAATTAATGACGAGCTTAATGACATGCAAACAAAATACGAAACTGAAAAACATCAAAAAGAAATTGAACTTTTACAGGCAAATCAAGAAAAAGATAAGTTAACAATTCAACGTCAGCGTCTTTTGGTAATTGCTGCAATAATTCTAATGGTTTCTCTTGTAGGTTTTTTAGTTCAGACATATAAGACTAGTAAGCAGCGAAAAAAAGCGTATAAAGTATTGAAATTGAAAAATAAAGAAATTACAAAACAAAGAGAAGAGATTTTAGTTCAAAACCTGGTATTACAACAACAAAAAGAAGAAATTACAACTCAGAACGAATCATTACATCAACAAAAAGAGGAAATTACTGCTCAAAGAGATGAAATTGAACTCAGAAATGAAGAGCTTTATGAAAAAAATCAGAAAATTGAAATTCAACATAAAAAAATACAAGACAGCATAACTTATGCAAGTCGAATTCAATCAGCTATTTTACCTAAATTAGATATTCTTCAGAATAATTTTTCTGATTATTTTATTCTTTGGAAGCCAAGAGATATTGTAAGTGGCGATTTTTATTGGTTTAAACATATTGAAAACTTGATATTTATTGCAGCAGCAGACTGCACCGGACACGGAGTACCGGGTGCATTTATGAGTATGCTTGGAATATCGTACCTAAATGAAATAGTTACAAAACGCGAAACAAAAACAGCGAATTATATTCTTAACCAATTACGAACTTTAATAAAACAATCATTAAATCAAACAAAGCAACGGGGTGATAATCAAGATGGAATGGATATTGCTTTTTGTGCTTATGATACAATTTCAAAAAAAATGCAATTTTCGGGAGCAAACAATCCTCTTTGGATAATCAACCATTCTGAATCTGAAAATACTGAATCTGCTGAAAATCTGAAGGAAATAAAACCGGACAGAATCCCAATTGGAGTACACCCAAGAGATAATCAGGAGTTTACGCTTAACGAAATTCAACTTCAGAAAGGAGATTTATTTTACTTATTTTCTGATGGTTACGAATCTCAATTTGGGGGCGACAAAAATGAAACATTTAAATCAAGACGCTTTCAAGAAACTTTACAAAAAAATTTCACAAAATCGCTTACTGACCAGAAATCAGAACTAGAAAGTGAATTAAATAACTGGAAAGGAAAACAAGAGCAAATAGATGATATATTGGTTATTGGAATTAAAGTATAAATTTATTAAATATGAATCTATTTAGTTCTCTTTAGGATTCTTACATAAATGTCAAACTGAAAATAATTTGAGGAAAGATATACAGAAATTATTGAATATAAATCTGAAACAAATTGCATTTTTTGCTTTTAATCAAGAGAAAAATTTTAAAATAAATTAATTTTTTACAAAATATGAATAATAATACCTCAAATTCAAAACTATATGTTTGTTTCGCTTTTTTGGGTAATTCTCCGTTAATTTGCTCTAGAGTTAAGTTAATTAACAGATGTCAGATGAAAAACACCTCACAAGTGCAACATTATCATCACATTTCAGGTGTTTTCACCTAAAATTTATACATCAGTTTACGATTAACATAACACTAGCATTTAATTAAAAACACAAAAATGATAATTTTCACAGATTTAGACGGAACTTTGTTAAATTCAAATCAGGAAATAAGTAATGAGGATTATGAAACATTACAACATCTTGGAAATAAAAGTATTATAAGGGTTGTTGCAACCGGAAGACATATAGTAAGTGCTAAAAAAGTTCTGCAATACGGTTTCCCGATTGATTACATCATTTTTTCGACAGGTGCCGGAATTTTAAACTGGAAAACTAACGAAGTAATTTACAAAACATGGCTCGAAAAGTCAAAAGTTCAGGCTATTGCTGATATTTTGCTGAAAAATAATGTCTGTTTTTCAGTACATAATCAAATTCCTGACGACCATTGTTATTTTTACAAAACACCTTCATTTGTGCCAGATTTTGAAGAACGAAACAAAAACTACAGAGATTATATTTCTGAATTACATTCACACGAACAACTGAATGATTCTTCGAGGTTTATAGTTATTCTTTCACCCGATTATAATGAATTTGTAAAACTTGAAACCGAACTTTATTCAAAAATTCAGAATATAAAAATTATTAGAGCCAGTTCACCAATTAACGGAACAAATATATGGCTCGAAATTTATCCTGAATATGTTTCAAAAGGATTAACAGCTAAATGGTTATGTGATTATCTGAATATTGATTACTCAAAAACGGCAGGAATTGGTAACGATTATAATGATATTGAATTACTTGACTTTACAGCAAAAAGTTTTTTGGTCGAAAATGCTCCAAACGAACTGAAATCAAAATATCTTATTGCAAAAAGTAACAATAATTCAGGTTTTTCTGATGCTGTAAAATCTTATTTATAAGAATTATAGCTTACAATTTCTTCAATTTTTTTTCTTTTTTTTATTCTTGTAGAATCAGGTTTTGGATAACCTAGCGTAATTAATAGTTCAATTCGTTTATTTTTAGGAATATTCAGCAATTCCTTGATTTTTTTTTCGTCGAACCAACCCAGCATACAAGTTCCAAGACCTTCTTCAACAGCCTGAAGACAAAAGTGTTCGGCAGCAATTCCAATATCAGTTGCCGATAAATCTTTTTGCTTTATTTTATTTCCTAAAGTTGCAGTAAAATTTGAACCTTCATTTACAATTACAACCATCACAGGTGCTTGATTTGTAAAATGATTCAACGGAAGTAATTTATTTGACATAGCGTTTGCAACTTCCGATTTTAATTTCGGCTCATCAACAATAATAAAATGCCAAGGCTGTGAATTACAAGCTGATGGTGCTAATCGAGAGGCTTCTATACAATTTAATATTTTCCTACGTTCAACTAATTTATTTTCAATATAATTTCTATCACTTTGCCTTTGCAAAACCAATTCCTGAAATTTCATTTTTATCCACCTATAAGTCTGGTTAAAAATATTTTAAAAATCACAGGTTTTAGCAAAATCGGTAAAATAAAACCAAAAACTGCTCCCCAGAAATGAGCGTCATGTCCAATATTATCAAGCTCTTTGCGTCCCATAAAGTGAGAATATGCAAGGTATAAAGGTCCAAAAATAATTCCGGGAATTGGAATAGGAATAAAAAAAATGTAAATTCCAATCCAAGGGTCAAATAAAATTGAGGCAAAAAGTACCGCAGAAACAGCACCCGAAGCTCCTACTGCACTGTAATAGTGATTGTCTTTGTTTTTTATGAGACTAAAAATTGATGAAACAGGAATTGCAACAATGTACATCGCAAAAAATATAATTTTGCCTAAAGTTCCCCAATAAAGTCCAAAATATTGTTCGACCAAATCGCCAAAAAAATATAGAGCTATCATGTTAAATATCAGGTGAGACCAATTTGCATGAAGAAAACCTGATGTTATCATTCGCCACCATTCCTTGCGGTGAACTATTTGATAAGCATTGAATTTGAACTTTTCAAACAAATCCGTACGCCTGAAAGAATCAATTGCTCTTACGCCTGACGGAAATAAAGGAATTGATATTAATGCTGTTGTAATAATCAATATTAATGTTATACTCATTTTTATTCAATTTTTATGTCGTTTTGAGATATTTTTATTCTTTTTTCAATTTCTGATTTTATTTTTTTCAAATCAATATTTCCAATTGCTTGATTATGAATTTGTCCCATTATCCATGATGCTATTTTAGCTTCTTTTTCCAAACCATTTATTTCTCTGAATTTTTCGATTAAAAATTCAACCGGAGCCAGAAGTTCTTCTTTTGTACGACGTTTAAATTTTAAGGTTGTCAAAACAGATTTAAAATCCATGCTTGGATGTTTATAAACTTCAGGAAGCATTTCTTTAGCAAAAGCAGGTTCAATTTTTTCGGCTTTTAAAAATTTCAACATTTCGTATATCTTGTTGTGGTCAAAATCTTTATGCTTTTCGAGTCTTCCTTCAATATTTTTTACATAATGTCCAAAAAAAGTTCCAATAAATTTTGGTGTATAACCTAATTCTGTAATTTTTTCTATTGTTGGAACTAGATTATTTCTAAGTATATAATGGAAAGCATCGTTTGGTACACCCCATTTTGTTAACTGAGTAAATCTTTCGAAAATATCAATTGGCAGATTTTTGCTTAATTTGTCGATATATTCATTTTCGAGCGGAATTGGGGCAGAATCTGTGTCTGGATACATTCTGTCAGCACCCGGTAAAACCCTCTCAAACATTGTTGTACCATTTTCAAACGATTTTCGGGTTTCGTTTGGAACACCTTCAAAAGCCATTTTACATCTTTCGTCAATAGTATCGATTGCTGTTTTAATATCTGATTCCGGACCCCAAATAATTATCTGAGCATCAACTTTTTCAGATTTTAAAATTTCCCTTATTTTGTCAAAATGTAATGAATTATTATCAATATCTTTATGAGGATTTAACTCTTCAGAATGAACCATGTTTGGCTTTTCGAGACAGGCTATAACTTTAAGTCTGTCTGATAATTCGTCTGCAAAAATTCTTCCGGGTTGAGTAAAGTGAGAAAGCGACCATTTAAAATTTGGTAAATTTATTGCAACAATTTTATTTCCATTTTGCAGAGTTTGCTTTAAAGGTTCGTATTCAAATTTAAAATCATGATAATCAAGATATTTAAAATTCAATGACCAATTTTTTGGATTTTTCACTTTTACAAGTAAATTGTCTTTTAAATGTAATAATGACCACTGTCTGAATGCTTCGATATGCGACAAAGCAGGAATCCATTTATTATGAGCAACTCCTTTAATTTCAACTCTGGAACCACCTCTACAACTAACATTTACATCTTCTCTCCCACTTCCAATCCCAACTCGTACTTTTCCTGTACTGCGATTTAGAAATCTTATGTACTGTGCGGCTTCCATTAGTTCGGTTGGGGTATCTAATTCGGGATATGTAACTGTTTCAATTAAAGGCATTCCAAGTCTATCCGTTTTGTAAACTCGTTTGTGTCCAATATCTGAAATTTCGCGACAAGAATCTTCTTCAATGCTAAGTTGTATTAATCGAACTTTTTTATTTTTCAACTGAATTTCACCTTCAACGCCAAGAATTGCAGTACGTTGAAAACCAGTAGGAATACTTCCGTCAAGATATTGTTTTCGTGTTATATGTACTTCACCTACTATATTTAGTTTTGATAAAATTGAAATTTCCAATGCATATTCTAAAGCTTCTCTGTTAATTGGAAATGGTGGTGTGTCATCAATTTCGTAAGTGCAAGTAGTTTTGTTATTTAAGCGATAAGTTATTTCTTTTTTTGTTTTAAATTCCATCAATGCTGTTCCGTCATATTCGCCTAATTCGCTGAGAGTTGGACGCATGTGTCTGATAACTTCTGCATTATAATCATCATGCGAATTATAAACTCCACAGGGACAATTACAAAACAGCTTCTTTTTTGTTTTAAGTTGCTGATGTACTTCCAATCCCGACTTAAATCCTATGCGTTTATAATCTTCAATAGTTGCATTTTTTCTATCTACATAACCAATTTGACTCTTAGTTAATTCGTAGTTCTGTTTTGCATCAAAATTATTATCCATCGACTTTAAATTTTTTATAAAATTATTCTGCAATTTAAATTCTCTTTTTTGAAAAACAAAATATTTACAGAAAAATACAAGACAATTACAATTAAAAAAATCGTTAAGAATTATTTTATACTAAATCATCATCAATATTAGCGATAAAAAATACATATATCAGGTGTTTTCACCTGATTTTCTAGGCTTTGAGATGAAATCACCTCAAAGGTGCATTGTTGCATTTGATGTCGGCTTAGTATTATTAGCAAACTATATTATTATTGAAATAATTAGGATTTACTGATAAATTATGGAATTATTGATTTTTAGTAATTTGATTTAAAAAAAAACTAGATTAATAATAGTGTTATGTTAATCGTAAAATGAGGTATAAATTTCAGGTGATAACAACTGAAATGTGATGATAATGTTGCACTTGTCAGGTGTTTTTCACCTAACAACTTTTACTTAACTAAACACTAGTAAATCCATGTAACATCATTTTGTCTAAAATCAATTTCTTTTTCATAAATATATTTTGGCATACCAAAAACAGAAACTGCATAAATACTATATCCTTTAGGTACTTTCAGAATTTTTTCCATTATTTTGTGCTGATATTGAGCATAACCTATAATGCAGCTTCCCAAACCGATTGTTTGTCCAAAAAGCATCATATATTGCTGTGAAATAATGCAATCGTCTTTTGATTGTTCGTTTTTAGTTGGGGCAGCAATACAAATAACACATGTAGATTTTCTGAAAACCGGTTGCTTATTATTCTCATAATCAACAAACATTTTTTTGAAAGATTTTAATAATCCACTAAATCGTTTTCCAGCTTTTTTATTAAAAATCGAAATTATTTTAATGAGTGCAGGATTTACAATACGTGATAATTTTTTGAAAGCATTTATAACTTCTGTTTCCATTTTCGCAATTTCGTCATTATTAGTAATAACATAATATTTACGTTTACGGATATTGCTTGAACTTGGAGCTTTTTCGGCATATTCTATTAATTTACTGATATTTTCCTTTTCTACAACTTTACTTTTAAATTCTCGTACCGAGCGTTTTTTGTGGAATAATAACTGCTCTGGTGGTAAATTCGCAGGTATATCTTTTATTATAAATGGATTATTTAAATTTTCGGGGTTCGAAATAATTACATTTTCAGGACAAATTGCTGCACAATGTCCACATGAATTACACATTTCGGCGAAAGCTAAATTAACTATTTTGTTTTTCATTTCAAGTGCATTAGCTCCGCAAATATCTACACATTTACCACAGCTAATACACTTTGAATTATCTATAATTATTTTGTTCATTTTTTACGACAAATATTTCAATTTATACTATTCCAAATAAGTATAACCGTAAAGACCAGACCTATAATTTGATAAAAATTCTTTTCCTTCTTCAACAGTAATTATTCCGGCTTTCACCGATGAGCCAACCCAAGTTTCAACAGCTCTTACCATCTTTTTAGTATCATATTGAACATATTCTAAAACTTCGGCAACAGTTTCACCATCAATAATTTGGTCAATTTCATAACCGTTGTCTTTTATCGAAACATGGACGGCATTTGTATCGCCGAAAAGATTGTGCAAATCTCCCAGAATTTCCTGATATGCACCTACTAAGAAAACGCCTATATAATATCTTTCGTCAGGTTTTATTGAATGAACCGGTAAATAATAAGAAATATTTCGGGTTGAAATAAAATTGTCGATTTTTCCATCAGAATCGCATGTAACATCTTGAAGTGTTGTAGAAATTTCAGGTTTTTCGTCGAGTCTCTGAATTGGAATTATCGGAAAAATCTGGTCAATAGCCCATGCATCAGGTAAAGATTGAAACAAAGAAAAATTACAGAAATATTTATCAGATAATAATTTTGTCAGATGTCTTAATTCGTCCGGAACATGTTTTGAACTCGAATTCATTTGCAAAATTTCACGGGCAATCGACCAGAATAAACGTTCAACTTTTGCTCTGGTATCTAAATCCATTAATCCTAAACTAAATAAATCAAGTGCTTCTTCACGCATCTGCTGTGCATCATGCCATGTTTCTATCATTCTGGTTTGATTGATCTTATCCCACAATGTGTAAAGTTCCTTTACCATTTCGTGGTCGTTTTCGGATATATCTTCTTCTTCTTTCCATGATGGTAATGTTGTGGTTTCCAATACTTCAAAAATTAAAACAGAGTGATGTGCAGTTAAAGACCTGCCAGATTCTGTAATAACATTTGGATGTGGTATATTATTTTTATTACTGGCATCAATAAAAGCTGAAACAGAGTCGTTTACATATTCCTGAATACTATAATTTACACTACTTTCGCTGTTTGATGAGCGAGTTCCATCATAATCAACACCAAGTCCACCACCAATATCAACAAACTCAATATTAAATCCTTTTAAAAATATCTGGACATAATATTGGGCTGCCTCCTTTAGTGCCACTTTAATTCGTCTAATTTTATTTACCTGACTACCAATATGAAAATGTACAAGTTTAAGGCAATCTTTTAAATCATTTTTTTCAATAAAATCGAGTGCATCAAGAACTTCGCTCGAAGTTAATCCAAATTTGCTGACATCACCACCTGATTCTTCCCATTTTCCGCTTCCGGCACTTGCTAGTTTTATTCTGATACCAATATTTGGCTTGATATTGTGCTTTTTAGCTATATTCGAAATTAATTTTAATTCGTTAAGTTTTTCAACAACAAGAAAAATTCGACGTCCCATTTTTTGTGCAAGCATTGCAAGTTCGATATAATCTTCGTCTTTGTATCCGTTGCAGATAATTAGAGAATCGTTATTTGTATTAATTGCAATAACTGCATGAAGTTCTGGTTTTGAACCTGCTTCTAGTCCGATGTTGAATTTTTTTCCGTGATTTACAATTTCTTCAACCACAGGACGCATTTGATTTACTTTTATTGGATAAATTATAAAGTTCTGAGCCTTATAACCATATTCTTCAGCTGCCGCTTTAAAGCAATTTGACATTTGTTCAATTCGGTTATCCAAAATATCAGGAAATCTGATTAATACAGGAACCGAAACATCTAAAACCTGTAATTCTTCAATTAATTCACGCAAATCGACCTGAACTCCATTATCTTTTGGTGTTACTACTACATTGCCTTTTTCGTTGATTGCAAAATAATTAACTCCCCAACCGTTAATGTTATACAGTTCGGCAGAATCTTCTATACGCCATTTTCTCATTTAATATTAGATTTTAAAAATTGTAAACTTATTCTTATTTTCAAATTTTTTTAATAACTAACCTGACAATTTTTTTTGTATATTTAAATTATGTATTTTATTGATTATGAATTAAATATTTTCAAATTATCACATTACTTAACAACAATATTTCAATATATTTTTTTTTCATTACTAATAATCAATAAAATATAAATTTTAAATAAATATTTACAACTAAGTTGTTTAAAAATTTTTATTAAAAAATATTCTTCTATTTTTTTTAATGTTATGTTAAATTTTATTTTTATTAAAAAAAAATTCAATAAAATGTCATTTCATGAAATCTCCTAGATGCACGCACTGATTTTAAACAAAGTAAATCTGAAAACCAAATTCTTTTTTCAGATATACTTATTTTAAATTTTTTACATTTATAATTACATCAATAAGATTTCATGAAATGACATTTTAGAGTTAAATTTATAATAATTAACATAATATATAAATTTTAAACAAGGACTAAAAAAAATAAAATATTTGCACATTTTATAATTATACAGTTTTTTTGTTTTTAATATTTATCAAAAAAAAATTACTTTTTATATTTTTAACAAATTTCACAAAAATAACAATTATTTTTAATAGTAAATATAATAAAATGTTAATATAGAACATTTATTTATAAATTTATTAAATTGATGAATTTCAAAATTTTGTAAAAAAAAATTAAAAATCAAATTAAATTAGACATTTAAATTCAGATTATTAATCATAAATATAGTTGTATTTCATTTTGCATAAAAAAACAAAAAATAATTAAACTATATCACAAATATTTTTATACCTTTACTTTAAACTTATAAATTATATTATTATGAAAAATAAATTTTTACTATTAATTGTTTTAATTCTGCCTCTTATTTCGTTTTCTCAAAATAAAGACGAAGTTAAAAATATTCCAGTAACTATCTCTGGGTTTGTTAAAAGCGACATGTTTTGGGACTCACGGCAAATTGTAGCTGCACGAGAAGGTCATTTCTTTTATTTTCCGGCAGCCGAAGCCTTAGACCCTGATGGTATTGATATTAACGCTACACCAAGTTTTAATTTTTTAGCAATACAAAGCAGGATAGCTGTAAAATTTGCAGGACCGGAAAAAGGTGACACAAAGTTCAAGAAATCGGGATTAATTGAAGGTGATTTTTTTGGACAAACAAACGAAAATATAAATCTTTTCAGACTTCGCCATGCTTATGTAACATTTACAAGCAAGCATCTCGAATTTTTGTTTGGACAATACTGGATACCAATGTTTATTCCGTCGTGTTCGCCCAATACAATTTCATTTAACACCGGTTCGCCAATACAACCTTTCGGTAGAAATCCTCAGGCGAGAATGACTTTGAAATTTGGAGGTTTTAATATTACGGGAATTGCTTCGGCTCAAAGAGATAACTCAAATGTTGGTATAGGTGGAATTAGAAGTGGAGCATATTTAAGTAATTCATTATTACCCGAATTTGATATTCAAACTAGTTATGAAAGAGATAATGTTGATGCAAAAACAGGTCTATCTATTGGATTATCTGGAGGATACAAAAAATTACTTCCACAGTTAAAAACCCCACAAGGCTACAAATCACAGGATTATGTCGAAAGTTACATGGGAATGGCTTTCATGAAAATTAAAATTCCTGAAATTAGCTTAAAACTTATGGGTATTTATGGTCAGAATATTTCTGATGTTCTTAGTATTGGAGGTTTTGCTGTTACAGATTCTATTGATTTAGTCAGAGGATTTGTTGAATATACTCCTTTAACAACAATGTCGTTCTGGGCTGATATTCAGACAAATGGGAAAAGAATTGAATTTGGTGTTTTTGGTGGTTATACACAAAACCTTGGTTCTGAAAAAGAAATTATTGGCGATACTTATATTTTCGGAAAAAATATTGCAAGTCTTTACAGAGTTTCGCCTCGCATAGTTTTAATGGGCGAAAAAGTTAAATTTGCATTTGAAGCAGAATATACTGTAGCTGCTTACGGAACTCCAAATTCAATGGGAGTACCTGTAGATACAAAATCAGTTACAAATATTAGATATTTATTTGCTGTTTATTATATTTTCTAGATTTAAATATTTAAAACAATAAATCGTAGAGATACAAAGTTTTAACTAAATATCTCTGCGATTTGTTGGTAAAATAAGAATAAAGTACGGATTTTAAACTTAATTTTAATTTGATTCAGACGTTGTTTAAAATTTTGTCAAAAAATATTTTTATAAAAAAAAAACCAAATTGTCATTTCCATGAACTTTTTCACCGTAAGGTAAATCTATTTGATGTAAATACTGAAATTATAAAATGTTAATTTGTTGTACATTGCAAAATCAGTTCAGATTACTCACTTCGTTACGTGAGAAAAGTTTACTTTTTATAACTTAATTGCGTTCATCAAAGAGATTTACTCCTAAAGTCGTGAAAAAGTTCAAGAAATGACATTGCGAGATATATTATTAGTATAGAATTATATATGTAAATTTTAAACAACGTCTCAAAAAATAAATCAAAAATTTTCCTTTAAAAGAATCTCTTTTAGAATTTCTACACCTTCTCCTGCACCTTTTTTTATAATTTGAATATTTTTAGATGTAGTAGCAACATCATTTGGGTCTATTAAAAATATTTTACAACCTTCAGGTACATAGTTAATTAATGAAGCTGCCGGATAAACAACCATTGAAGTTCCAATAATTACCATAATATCAGCACTTTCACAAATTTTTATTGCGTTTTTAAATTCAGTTACTGCTTCGCCAAACCAGACAATATGAGGTCGTAATTGAGAACCTTTTTCGCATTTATCACCAATTTTTATCTCCCAACCTTCAATGTTATATATGAGATTTTCATCAACAGAACTTCTTGATTTTCTCAGTTCTCCATGCAAATGCAAAATTTTTGAACTTCCTGCTCTTTCGTGTAAATCGTCAATATTCTGAGTTACAATTTGTACATCAAAATATTTTTCTAGTTCTACTAAGCCGTAATGTCCTTTATTTGGCTCACATTCAAGAAGTTTTTTCCGTCTTTCGTTATAAAATTTCATTACAAGTTCTCTGTTTTTTTTCCAACCCTGCGGACTTGCAATTTCCATTATATCATGATTTTCCCATAAACCATCTGTTCCTCTGAATGTTG
>Ga0316608_1000783_pt1 | contig 13802 bp, 13 predicted proteins | sample MIS2016152B_MG_FD_207673 | JGI IMG/M metagenome (GOLD analysis project Ga0316608, IMG submission 207673) | Microbial mat bacterial communities from Middle Island sinkhole, Lake Huron, Michigan, United States - MIS.2016.152B | ecosystem: Environmental > Aquatic > Freshwater > Lake > Sediment...
TGTTTTTGGGGTGGATTTTGCTTTTGGTTTTCTCCTGATGTTTTGTTTTTATTTCTGTTTTTATTTTTACTTTTTTTAGGTTGATCAAATCGGGTTAAACTTTCTTGTCCCATGGCGTTGTTGAAATTAACTTCTTTTTCTACAATTATTTCAATGGCAAAATCTTCGAGCGAAGAAACATTAATTTTTTGTTTGTTTTGGGAAACAATTTCTCTTACTTGCTCGGTTTTTAGAACATGCCAGTTAGCAAAATTATCTACATAAGCAAACCACATCAATCCTTTGAAAATATCTTGTTTTTGACAGATGGCTTCTCCTTTTTCGGTATGTAATTTTGTTTCAAAATCTGGGAAATCTTTTAACGCATCTAAATAAGTGTCCAATTCATAATTTAAACAACATTTCAGTTTTCCGCATTGTCCTGCTAATTTTTGAGGGTTTAAAGAAAGTTGTTGATATCTTGCAGCGGAAGTGTTTACGCTTCTAAAATCGGTCAACCATGTCGAACAACATAATTCTCTTCCACACGAACCAATTCCACCAAGTCTAGATGCCTCTTGACGAAAACCTACTTGTTTCATTTCAATTCTTGTCTTGAAAGTTTGAGCAAATTCTTTTATCAATTGTCGAAAATCTACTCTATCATCTGCGGTATAATAAAAAATTGCTTTCGAACCATCTCCTTGAAATTCGATATCAGAAATTTTCATTTGCAACTTCAAAAAAATTGCAATTTCACGAGCTTTTACCTTCATCGACTCTTCTTTATCTCGAGCTTCACGCCAAATATCAATGTCTTTTTGAGATGCTTTTCGGTATATTTTTTGAATTTCAGAACTGTTAGGTTTAATTCCTTTTTTCTTCATTTGAATTTTGACCAATTCACCTGTAAGTGTTACAATGCCCACATCATGACCAGGAGATGCTTCTGTAGCAACCACATCGCCAATGCTTAAAGTGAGTTTCTCGGTATTTCGATAAAATTCTTTTCTACTGTTTTTAAAACGGATTTCAACACAATCAAAAGGGGTTTCTCCGTTTGGCAAATTCATGTTTCCTAACCAATCGAAAACGGTTAATTTATTGCAGCTATCGGTGCCGCAAGTTCCATTGTTTTTACATCCACGCGGTGATCCATCTTTGGTTCCGGTGGAACAATTTGTACAAGCCATAATTTTGAATATATATATAGTTCATCTTGTTTTTTATACAAGACTACTTCTCTATAACGTTAAGAGTGTAAAGATAGTATTTTTTCGTTTATTCTTTCAATTGTAAATATATTCAAATTTGACAACTTAATTCATTTCAATGGAATAGTTTAACATATTTCGATTGGGTTTTTCTAATTTATTTTTGGAAATAAATATGTTTTTGAATAATTGATAATTCCAATGGTGTCTTTTTTTCCAACAAGAAAATGTTTCTTTTTTCCAATCGAAATCATTTTTCCAATAAAATTTTGGTGATCCATAGCAATATGTGTAGGGTTTCAAATAGGAACTATTGTTGTTGGATTCAATGACCAATGAAACGTTTTCGTCTCTTATAATTGACATTGGAGCAAGCAGTGTAATTCCTCTCTTTTTAGCTTCGCAATTTAAGAAATTTAAAACTTCTGAATAGTCCGCTTCAATATTTTTTAGGCTGAAATTTGAATAGGTCGTTTCTCCAATTTTATCTATTGGACGAAGTTGAATGATGTCAATTTTATAATGACCGTAGCGTTCAAAAAATTGTTTTATCTCAAAAAAATTATCTTCATTAAATGTATAATTTATTCGTAAGCGTAAATTTGGGTTTCTCTTTTTTTCAGCGGATATATTTTCTAAAATTTCATGAAATTTTTCATATTTAGCTTTACCCATCATGTCCTCATAGGTTTCTTTAGTAACACCATGCATAGAAATTATAAATTCATTTAATCCTGCATTTGAAAAATCAATAATATCGTTTTCTGTCAACAAATTTCCATTAGTAACCATACTAATATATGGAATTTTATAGTGTTTTGCCAATTCAATTAAGGTTGTGTTGTGTTTGAATAGGGTGGGCTCGGCTCCACAACCTATTTGAAGTTTTAGGGCGTTTTTAAAATTTATTTTAGCAATTTTGTTTAAGTCTTCTAAAGTAAAGATACCTTTCATGTTTTTTTTTACATACTCTTCATCTGTAAAATAGCACATTTTACAGCGCAAATTGCAGGCTAAAACTGGGTCTAATTGAATAGCCAATATCTTTTATTGAAAACCGAAAGTAGCCACAAACCAAGAAATTTAATTCGGTGACTTTTTATAGAATTGTTAAATTTAAGAATTTTATATATATCCATAATGATGAAGTCGTGATTCTCAAAAGTATAAAATTTTATTGATTTTTAAAATAATATAACTCTTAAAAAACCCAAAAGTTTATGTTTCTTTTAAGGAAATTATATGCACTGGGCATGCTTTTATTGCTAATTCACAGTTTTCTACTATGGTGTGATCTTTTGTTTTTAAAGTATGAAACCCTTTGGTGTTTACTGATTTTATCAAAACCGATTTTCCGTCTTTTTTAGACATTTGAAATTGTGCGGGAGCCATTTCTACACAATAGTTACAACCGATACATTTTTCTCGTTGAAGGGTTATGATGACCATTAGTTTTCTACAATTTTATACATTTTATCGGATAATCTTATTCTGAATGGTAATTTCATGGTACAACTATCGCCTTTTGTGGCTTTGTCTAATTGAACATCGTTAACAAACATTTCTTCAATAACCAATTCTTGAGCTCCTGTAGTTGGACCTGTAATTAGAATTTTATCGCCTATTTTGATGTCATAAGCTTCTATTTTGAATTCGGCTATGTTTGATTTTACAAAATAATGTACTCCTTTTCCAACATAAACTTTCTTTTGAGTTGCACTCGAACCAGGGTTGTCAGACCATTCGCCTAGTTTTTGTCCCAAATAATAGCCACTCCAAAAACCACGATTATATACGGTTGCTAAATCTTCCATCCACATATTGATTTTTTCTTTAGAAAAAGTTCCCTCATAATAGGAATCAATGGCATCTCTGTAAGTTTTGATAACGGTTGCTACATAATCTGCGGCACGACCACGACCTTCAATTTTCAGTACTTTTATTCCAGAATCAATTACCTGATCCAGAAAATCTAAGGTACATAAATCTTTTGGCGACATTAAATATTCGTTGTCAACTTCAATTTCAAAACCACTTTCTTGATCGATTACCGTGTATTTTTTTCGACAATTCTGTTTACAAGCTCCTCGATTGGCTGATGAATTATGTGAATGTAAACTCAAATAGCATTTTCCTGAAACTGCCATACACAAAGCCCCATGACCAAAAATTTCGACTTCAACTAAATTTCCACTAGGTCCTTTAATTTGTTCTTTTTCAATATCATCTGTAATTTTTTTCACTTGTCGCAAACTCAACTCTCTTGATAAAACAATTGTATCAGCAAACATCGCATAGAATTTTACCGTTTCAATATTGGTAACATTCAATTGGGTGGAAATGTGAACTTCAATTCCCATCGTTCTTGCAGTCATAATTACTGCTTGATCCGATGCAATTACGGCAGTAATTCCGGCTTCTTTGGCCTTGGTCAACAGCGTTTTTACAATCGATAAATCATGATCATAAATAATTGTATTTAACGTTAAATAGGTTCGAACATTTTTTTCTTGGCATCGGAACACAATTTCTGGCAAATCATCTAATACAAAATTCACTGTGGCCCGTGCACGCATATTGAGTTGTTCGACACCAAAATATATAGAATCGCATCCGTTGTCTAACGCTGCTTGCATGGATTCAAAATTTCCTGCTGGAGCCATTAATTCAATTTTTCCTGATGTTGTCATTGGCGGTTTTTAAAAAATAAATTATTTATATATTACTCTATTTAGAATAATTCTGCACAAAGATACTATTTTTGTAACTATTCAAACAACATAAAAAATACTGAATTCATCTATCAAACTTGATTTAACACAAATTCAAATAGTATCCCAAAAAAACACTTTGCGCTTTAAGTTTATTTTAGCTTGAACAACTTTTATAATTCCTTTCTCAGTATGTCTGAAACAAAAATACTATTTTTGCATTTTTGCAATCAAAAAACATATCCAACAATGAAACTTAAATTGTTACTATTATCTTTCATTTCATTTCTACTAATTTCTTGTCAAGATGATTCGTCTCAACGAAAATTAGAACAAGAGAAACAAACCAAAAAAAATGAAACTATTTTTGCAAACATCAATCGAGGTTGGCTTTTTGAACTTACACCCTTAGAGCCTGTAACAGAATCCAAATTATCTGAATGGAATGAATGGCACAATTTTTTAATTGAAATCAACCAAAAACCTAAAAGTTCTATTGGAGCTTTTCAAAAAAAGGCAAAAATATTAGCTGATAAAGCAATCGCTTTGAATAATAATATTCCTTCAGAATTTAATAAACCTCCCGTAAAAGCCCGAATTAGTGTAATTGTAACCAAAATAAAATCATTGAATTTATTCATTAATTTGACTCAAATTCAAGATAAAAAGGTAGTGAAATTGGTTGGCGAAATCAATATGGAAATAGATTATTTGCAACTTCAATTAGAAGAAATTGTAATTAGAAGTCAAATTCCGATTGAAGAAGGCGAACCCGACATTATAAAAATGAAAGATTCAACAAGAGCCGTTCCAAGTAGCAATATTGATCCAGATTTAAAAAAATTTTGAATAATAAAAAAATAGTTTCAACCTATCAAAACTCGGATAAAGTTTTACTTTTATCCAATGCTTTAGAGAAACCAAATTCCAAAATAAACGCAAAAGGGTTATTGGGGTCTGCAGTATCTTTTGTAATACAAGCCACTTATGAAAAAACGGGATTGCCGTTTCTGTTATTATTTAGTGATAAAGAAGAGGCCGCCTATTACCTCAACGATTTAGAACAACTCATCAACAATCAAGACGTGTTGTTTTATCCAGGTTCTTATCGTCGTCCTTATAATAATGACTCTTTAGCAGAAACAGATAATGCCAATATTCTTTTAAGAGCAGAAGTTTTAAACCGAATCAATTCACGAAAAAAACCGGCTATAATTGTTTCTTATGCAGAAGCAATATTTGAAAAAGTGGTAACCAAAAAAGAACTAGATAAAAACACTTTAAAAATAGCTTCAAACGATAAAATTTCGATTGATTTTATCAATGAGGTTTTGTTTGAATATCATTTCAAAAGAGTTGATTTTGTGTCAGAACCTGGCGAATTTTCTGTTCGTGGTGGCATTGTAGATGTGTTTTCATTCTCAAATGACAATCCATATAGAATTGAGTTTTTTGGAAATGAAGTAGATTCCATCAGAAGTTTTGATGTAGAAACCCAATTATCTATTGAAAAACAGAATAAAATTTCAATTATTCCAAATATAGAAAATAAATTTTTTGAAGAAAATAGAGAAAGTTTTTTTGAATATATCAACGACAAAACCGTGCTTTTTATTCAAAATACAGACCTAATTGGTCAACAGTTAGACAAACTTTTTGCTAAAGCACTTGAAGCATATTCTAAACTAAACACCACCGTCAAACATATTGAACCCGAAGAATTATTTGTAAATCAAAAACAATTTCTAAAAAAAGCCTTGAACTTTTCAATAGTTGAATTATCCAATTCGCCAACTTTTAAAATGGATAAAACTATTGAATTTTTCATTCAACCTCAACCTTCATTCAATAAACAATTTGATTTATTATTGAATAATTTAAACGAGAATCATTTCAACGGAATAAAAAATTATTTGTTTTGTTCTAATGAAAGTCAAGCCTCTCGTTTTCATGATATTTTTGAAGATATTGATGAAGAAAATCATGAGAGCATTCGCAAACAATACAACACTATCGTTTTGCCGCTTTTTCATGGATTTATTGATCAAGAAAATAAAATAGCTTGTTATACAGACCATCAAATATTTGAACGTTATCACAAATTTAGCATCAAAAATGGTTATTCTAAAAAACAAACCATTACGTTAAAAGAGTTGACATCTTTGTCCATAGGTGATTATGTTACACACATTGATCATGGTATTGGAAAGTTTGGTGGACTTCAAAAAATTCAGGTGGAAGGCAAAACACAAGAAGCCATAAAACTGGTTTATGCCGATAATGACATTGTATATGTAAGCATTCATTCGCTATATAAAATATCAAAATACAATGGAAAAGATGGAGCTCCACCAAAAATTTATAAACTTGGAAGCGGTGTGTGGAAAGCTTTAAAACAAAAAACCAAAGCTCGAGTAAAACACATTGCCTTTAATTTAATTCAACTTTATGCAAAGCGAAGACTAGAAAAAGGTTTTGCTTGTTCGCCCGATAGTTATTTACAAAAAGAGTTGGAAAGTTCTTTTATATATGAAGACACGCCCGACCAAATTACAGCAACACAAGATGTAAAAGCCGACATGGAAACCGACAGACCGATGGATCGATTGATCTGTGGCGATGTAGGTTTTGGTAAAACAGAAGTTGCCATTCGTGCTGCATTTAAAGCAGTGGACAACGGAAAGCAAGTGGCAATTTTGGTTCCAACAACTATTTTGGCCTATCAACATTACATAACTTTTACTGAAAGATTGAAAGAAATGCCTGTAAGCATTGGCTATTTGAATCGTTTTCGCTCGGCTAAACAAAAAACAGAAACCCTAAAAGAATTATCCGAAGGAAAACTAGATATTATTATTGGAACGCATCAATTGGTCAATAAAAATGTACAATTTAAAGATTTAGGATTGCTAATTATTGACGAAGAACAAAAATTTGGTGTCAACGTAAAAGACAAACTCAAAACAATTTCTGCCAATGTTGATACGCTAACTTTAACGGCTACACCAATACCTAGAACCTTGCAGTTTTCATTGATGGCGGCACGAGATTTGTCGGTAATTACAACGCCTCCTCCCAATAGATATCCCATAGAAACCCATGTAGTTCGATTTCATGAAGAATTAATTCGTGATGCTATTTCTTATGAAATTCAACGAAACGGACAAGTTTTTTTTATCAATAATCGAATTGAAAATATCAAAGAAGTGGCAGGATTGATACAGCGATTGGTGCCCGATGCTCGTGTTGGCATTGGTCATGGACAATTGGACGGTAAAAAATTAGAAGAATTGATGTTGGCGTTTATGAATGGCGAATTTGATGTTTTAGTTGCCACAACCATTATCGAAAGCGGTTTAGATGTGCCCAATGCAAACACCATTTTTATCAATAATGCCAATAATTTTGGCTTGTCAGATTTGCATCAAATGCGTGGTCGTGTAGGTAGGAGTAATAAAAAAGCCTTTTGCTATTTCATTACACCTCCTTTTTCGATGATGACTAGCGAGGCACAAAAAAGAATCAATGCTTTAGAACAATTTTCAGAACTGGGTAGCGGTTTTAACATTGCCATGAAAGATTTAGAAATTCGTGGTGCAGGCGATTTATTAGGAGGCGAACAAAGTGGATTTATCAACGATATTGGCTTTGATACGTATCAAAAAATTATGAACGAAGCCATTGAAGAATTAAAAGAAAACGAATTCAAAGAGTTGTATCCAACAGAAAATGATATTGAAACCAAAGAATATGTAAAAGATTTACAAATTGACACCGATTTTGAATTGCTTTTTCCAGACGAGTATATCAACAATATAACCGAACGTCTGAACTTATACAACGAATTGAGTTTGATTAAAAACGAAGAAGCGTTATTAAAATACGAACAAAAACTAATAGATCGATTTGGTGCTTTGCCAAAAGAAGCCATCGCTCTTTTAAACAGCATCCGAATAAAATGGAAAGCAACGACAATTGGAATTGAAAAATTGGTAATGAAACAAGGCAAAATGATTGGCTATTTTGTAGCCGACCAACAAAGTGATTTTTATCAATCCAATCGATTTATGAAAATGGTGCAGATGGTTCAATCAAACAGCAATCTGTGTAAAATGAAAGAAAAAGAAACCAAAAATGGATTACGGTTGCTTTTGACTTTTGAAAACGTAAAATCTATCAACAAAGCGTTGGAATTGATGAATAGGGTTTAGATTTTGTTGCAATTGATGGTTTAAAAACTTTTCCAATAATCACTATAAAAATTATCGCTTTGCATTAATTCCTTATGTGAGCCAAAATTTGTAATAGTTTTATTATCTAAAACATAAATTATATCAGCTATGTTTTTTAAAGCATTCAAACGATGAGAAATAAAGAAAATAGCACAGTTGGGTTTTATTTTTTCAAATAAATTCATAGTAAAATTTTCTGTATTTCTATCCATTGCTGATGTAGCTTCATCAAGAATTAGGAATTGAGGTTTTTTATATAAAACTCTTGCTAAAGCAATAATTTGTTTTTGTCCGCCACTCAAATTAATTCCTTCTTCGCCTAGAATTGTTGACAATCCTTGTGGTAATAGGTTAAAATAAGTGTCAAAACCATAGTTTGTTAAAAAAGCAATAATATTTTCAGGCGTTTCAACTTGTCCTAATAAAATATTATCAACTACATTTCCATTAAAAATAGTAATATCTTGCGGAATAACACCAATCAAACTTCTATAACTTTTCAATTCAGTTTCATTTAATTGAGTTTGATGGTTTAGAATAATTGATCCGTTTTCAAAATTATAAAAACGTTGCAATATCTGTCCTAAAGTACTTTTTCCACTTCCACTTTCTCCAACTATTGCGGTAAATTTACCTTTCTCTATGTTCAAATTTATATTTGAAAACAATTCGCTTCTTCCAGCAAATCGAAACGAAAGATTTTGAATTACAATTGAATTAATTTCAGTTAAAGGTGTTCCTTCTTCCTTTTCTTTTTCAATCGATGCAAATTCATACATTCTATTAAATGCAATTTTTGCTTCATTAATTGGTATTGCAATCAAGGCTAAATTAGCAATTGACGGCATTAGTGAACTTACAATTCCTAGAATTGCCATCAATTCACCCAGTTTTATTTCTTTATTAAAAACCTGTATCGAAGTATAAATCAAAACACCAATCAAAAAGAATACACTTGCCAAGCCCGATTGCCAAGAAAGTGTAATATTTATTTTTCCTAAACTAAATAATTTTTCCTGAAAATTTGCAAAAACTATTTCGTTGGTATTATTAAATACTTCTTGTTTATTATCATTTTTTATGGTTGCAATTCCTTGAATGGTGTTTATGTAATTACTTTCGTTAAAAGCATAACTTTGCATCACTTCTTTTTGCGAGTTAATAATTTTTTTGTTACTTCTATAGATGATATAAAAATAAATAGGAACACTAAACAACGCTAATAAACCTAATTTCCAAGAATAAGTAAACAAGAAAATCAATGAAATAATAGAAACCAAAACATCAATAACCAAACTACTCGCCAACATTTTAATTACTCGTTGTACTCTTTGCGTATCATTAAGTCTTGCAACTAATTCGCCAATTTTTCTTGTATCAAAAAATGGTTTTGGCAAATGCAATAACGAACTAAAAAAATGATTATTAATTCGGTTATTAAAATCTTTGGATTGTTGCAATAAAAAAAATTCCCTCAAAACAGATATTCCCACTCGTGCCAAAAGCAAAATCGTTAATAATCCAATTCCAGAAACTAACTTTTTAATATTATGCGAAGGCAAAATATCGTCAATTAATTTTTGAGAAAACAACGACATTGCCATTCCTAAACCCGCAACAAAAACTCCCAATAAAACTGAAATCCAAAGCAGTTTATAATCTTCTTTTAGAATATCTAAAAACCATTTTCTTTGCAAATTCTTTTCGGCTTCGGCTTTAACAAAACTTTCATTGGGCTCAAGCGTTAAACAACTTTTTGAAACCCAAATTTTGTCCAACTCACTTTCACTCAAATAATAAATTCCTTTTCCTGGGTCGCCAATTAAAAACTCTCCCGAAGGAGGAGAGTAGGAATAACAAACCACATAATGTTGCAATTTTTCTTCTATAACAACGTGCAAAATCACGGGTTGTTTGTGGTCTATTAATGCTTGAATATCTGCTTCGCAACCTTCGGCTGTAAAACCTATTTTATTGGCTACTTGATATAAACCAAGCATTGTGGTGCCTTGTTTTGTTGTGCCACTCAATTCTCGAAGCTTTTCAATAGTATTGATTCCACCATAAAGTTTTATGAGGCTCATTAAACAAGCAACGCCACAATCGGATTGGTCCAATTGTAGCGTATGTGTTTTTTTAATATGTTTCATTTAAAGGTTGTAGGTTGTAGGATTTAGGTAGTAGTTGTAGAAAAAAAACACAACTTCATAATTCCCCCTTTGGGGGTTAGGGGGCTAATTTTTTTAATATAGTTTCAACTTTAGTTTGCCCTTTAATTTTTTCAATAAGTTTTTTGTTTTTATCATAAAGCACTAAACAAGGCATAGATTTAACATCAAAAGTAGTAGCGAAACTAACTTTTGTATCAGAAAGAAAAGTAACGTTATCATAAGTAGTTAATTTATATTTTGTGGCAAAAGTTTTTATCAAATCGGGTTTTTCAAATGATATAAAAACCAATTGAAAGGCTTTAAACTTTTCAATATTTCCTTTAATCATTTGTGTCTCTTCATTACAAAACTCACATTCGGTATTGAAATAAACAAAAAGTGTTGGAGTATCTTTTTTTAAATTGTCATTTGTAAAATTACCGCCTTTTATATTTTGAAACTCAAATTTTGGGATTGTTTTAATGTTTTCGGCAACTTCTTTTTTGTGCTTAATTTTTGAATAGATTTGAAAACCAAAATAACCCAAAGCACTCAAAAAAAGAAGGAAAATTATTATTTTTAAATATTTTTTCATGGTTTTAATTTCCGCCTCGTGATTAGGGGTTTATGAATAATTTAAAGTAAAAAACATAACTAAAACAATCCAAATAAATAGTGCAGGTATATAACTAAATGCAACGACTTTTAATCCTTTTGTAAAATTAGTTTTAATGATTTTACTTATAAAGAAGGAAAGTAATACTATATGTAATAGATCAAATAAATTTAAAAAAGTTAGAGGATATTTTAAATACAGATCAATATTTGAGTCAAAATAATTACTCAATGATAAAGCTCTAAAATCATTTAAATCATTTAAATCATATTTAATTTCTATAAATTTGAAATAAAATATTTCATAAAATATTGGAAAAATATAAATGTATTCTGCTTTCTTACTAATTTTTAGTAATTGTAAATAGCTAAGATTTATATTGTTTAATATAAAGTATATGCTTAGTATTGTACTGACAATAAAAACTCTAGATAATATATTAATGGGTATCACAATGAATATATAATTTATTTTAAAATTAAATACAGCAAATGATAAATCTGTTTTTTTTACATCTAAAACTAATTCATAAGTGAAAATTGAGAGAATTGACAATAAAATTAATAAAACAATAAGAATAATGAATTTTTGCATATTTAATAAACTTTGATAGCAAAGTTGGCATTCAACTTATTTTTATATTTGAGAATATTTAATTTTTTGAACTCTTCATTGATGTCATTCCATTGTTCTTTTTTGAGAGTATTTCTTATAAAGGTTATTTGTGAATTCAAACTTTGATTGTATTCAACTCTTATTTTATTGTTAAAATCAGCATCAATTATACCAACATTTTCTATACCAACAAATACTCCTTCTTTTGGGAATATCAATGATAAATCTGAGATGTCAATTTCTGTTATACTCATTTTTTTTTCATCTAAATAACTAATGATGTTTTCATCAAGTAAATTGTTACCAGGAATCATATTATTATTTTCATATAGATGAATCCGGAAAGCTATTTTGCCCTTTCCTGTTTTTTTTATCTTTAATAATATTGATTTTATTCTTTTTTCAATATTAAATTCATTTTTTATGAATATTACTTTTTCAACACCTTTTCCTAAATCAAATTCTTGATGTTTTCTTTCGTTTACAAGCCCAACAATTGAAAAGTTGTTTTTAATGTTTTTTGTAACTAAAACTTCTTCAATTAAATTTATTTTAGGCACTAAAAAGATAGTGTCTTTTACTCTATTTCTCATAATTTCTTTAGGATTATAACCTAAGTTACTAATAGAAATATGTGTAAATGATTTATTTTTATCGATTAAATATGTGCCATTTTCGTTTAAATAATCTTTTAGAATTTCATCATTGTCTTTTTTTAATGTTATGTTAGCAAACGGCAGATTTTCCTTTGATAAACTATCAACAACAATTATTTTTTGTGAATAACTTATAATGCTAAATAAAAATAAAAATAAAAACTTCATGATAATATGGTTTAATGATTTTAAAGTAGTTTAATGATATTTTACACCATTAAACTACTTATTAATTAATTAGCAAGATTCGACTGTTACATTGTAATCAACTACAATCCACAAAGCATAGTAGTTACTAGTACAAAGTTGAACACCTCCACTACATGTTCCACATCTTGCAGGACCCCAACCCCAAAATTTTCCACCTTCCAGATTTTCCATCTGATTTAATTCTAATTTTTTCATAATTTAAAATTTATTTGTAAATAAAAAAGTTTGTAGGATTTGTTTTAATCCTTTTTCAAATTTTAGAAAAAACAAATAATTTTCAAAATAAAAAATAAACAAATTTTTATAAAAATTTAACTATTTTTACGAAGTTTTTAATTAAAATAGATTTTTGACATGAAAGTAGGAAATAAAATAAAAGGGTTGCGTATTGAAAAAGGTTTTTCAACCGATTTAATGGCTGAAAAATTAGGCATATCAGAACAAACTTATAGAAAATATGAATCTGATAAAAATTCTCCCGATTTGAATTCTTTAGAAAAAATTGCTCAAACTTTAGATAAAAACTTTTTAGACTTATTGCCCGAAAATATTTTGTTTACAAATAATGACCAAAAAGGAGGATTAGCTGTAGCCCAAAATTTAGGCACAATCAATCAACTTTCCGAAAAACTAATTGAACAATATGACAAACGCCTTGAAGAAAAAGATGCAATAATTAAAGAGTTAAAAGAAACTATTGTTGCCTTGAAAAGCATAAAACAATAAACAAAGCTTTGGAGTTGATGAATAGGGTTTAGAAGAAATTTTATATCTTTGTCTATAAATTTACAAAAAATGAGTGTTCAATCTGAAAAATCTTTATTAATTGATTTACTTCAAAACATCAATGATATTTCGCTTTTAAAAAAAGTAAAATCCTTTGTGATGGCTGAAATTGAGCCTAATAATTTAACTCAAAATCAAAAAAATGAGTTAGACAAAAGAATCGAAAATCATTATCAAAATAGTGATTCTAGTTGTGATGCTTTTGAATTTTTAGATAATTTAAAAGCTAAGTATGAGTTATAAAAAGCTCATTATAAAATCTACCGCAGCAATTGAAATTGAAGAAGCTATTGTTTATTATTCAGAAATAAACAAAAAAATAGCGAAAAAAAATAGAAAAGGAAATCCGTAATTGTTTCCTAAAAATTTCTAAAAATCCTGAAGGTTTTCAATTTAGATATCGTACAATTAGAGTTATTTGGTTAAAGAAATTTCCTTATGGGATTTTTTACTTATTTGATACAAATGAAGTTTATATTATGGCATTTTGGAGTTCTAAAGAAGATATTCCTGCTAAAATAGAGAAGTATCTTTAAAAAAATTAAAAGGTGAAAAACAACATGTTGAAAAATATAAGCGTATTGCAGAAAAACAAATTATTGAGTTAAAAGAAACTATTGTTGCCTTGAAAAA
>Ga0316608_1000784_pt1 | contig 13798 bp, 15 predicted proteins | sample MIS2016152B_MG_FD_207673 | JGI IMG/M metagenome (GOLD analysis project Ga0316608, IMG submission 207673) | Microbial mat bacterial communities from Middle Island sinkhole, Lake Huron, Michigan, United States - MIS.2016.152B | ecosystem: Environmental > Aquatic > Freshwater > Lake > Sediment...
GCAGGTAAAGAGGCTGTCGAAAAGTACAACTTAATACCAATGGCCAGGATTGTTTCGTATGCCTATCATGGTACCGATCCGTCTATTATGGGAATTGGCCCGGTTGAAGCGGTTAAAAAAGCACTGGATAAAGCAGGGTGGAAAAAGGACGAACTGGAACTTATTGAGGCCAACGAAGCCTTTGCAGCCCAAGCGCTAGCGGTTATTAAGGAGCTCGGACTTAATCCCGAAATCGTAAATGTAAATGGTGGTGCCATTGCCATAGGGCACCCGATTGGCGCCAGCGGAACCCGAATATTGACCACCTTATTACACGAAATGAAGAAAAGAGGGGCTAAAAAAGGACTAGCCACTTTATGCATTGGCGGAGGTATGGGAATTGCGATGTGTGTGGAGGGGATGTAAAAGCTGCCGGAAGCAAATTATCTTTAGATACTATTGGAGGATCTCAAAAAACCTACAGGGTTTGAAGTGTTAAATATTGGACACTTTTTGACGCACCTTCAAATGAACATTATCCAATCGGTATTACTCTTCAAACAACATATCGAAATACCTTTTAGGGTTATCCAGAAAACTCCTGGTAATTCTGTAATGTTCGGTGTTTTCATATTCTACAAGCGAAATACCATTTTCATCGAGTTGGTAAATATTGGCATTGGGGTAAGCAAGCAAAATAGGAGAGTGCGTGGCTATAATCAATTGCGATTTGCCTTCACGTTCCATTCCATGTATAATAGACAACAACGATAATTGCCGTTGTGGAGAGAGCGCTGCTTCGGGTTCGTCCATCAAAAATAGTCCTTCGCGAAAGCGGTTATTAAAAGCTGCCAAAAACGATTCGCCATGCGATTGTTTTAGCAACTCACGCCCACCCCAGTAAGAAGGATTTCCATTTTCGTCAATATAGGTCGATAGATTAAAAAAGCTCTCAGCACGGAAGAAAAAGCCCTGATCGATAGGCAACTTAGGATTTCGCTCAATATATAGGTTTTGTCCGAGTACTGAATAATCTTCGGCAGAGAACCGGTGCTGCTTATGGCCACCCATGGCATCGAACCCACAGCGTTCGGCAAGGGCTTCGAGCAAGGTTGATTTTCCTGAGCCATTCTCGCCTACAAGAAATGTAACAGGCTTTTTAAACCGCAAACGAAGGTTCTGTATGGCCGGAATATTAAAAGGAAAAACGTTTTCATCAATATCCGACTTCAGCGATATGCCGTTTATAAAGAGGTTAATCATAATAACTTATTCGTTATATATACATTTACCTACATTATAAAGATTATGCTTGTTCGGCAGGCTTAGAAGACAAGTAATCACGTTTGTTGCGTGAAAGGTTTAATACATTGGAAACTTAGAATAAATAGCACTTTCAACGTATCCTTTGTTTATTTCTTTTTCTAAAGCATAAAATTTCGAACAGGTTTCTCGTATTTTCAACATTTCCGGTTCATTTGCATTCCCTGTTTTAACAAGAAATTGAGCAAAATACCATATACCGGTAAGCAAGGCATTGACTTTACGAGCATCGACCCAAAAATTATTTTTCAATCTCTGGGTGATATAATTATCTAACACAATTTTATCCATTATAAAATACTTGTGCTTTTTACCTTTGTTTATTTCCAGGGTATAACTTATATAATCAGTTAGTTCGAATCCAATCATGCTCGTTGCTACCCAGCTATGTACAATATTTTCATATAGATATTTTAAATATTGTTTGATAAAACGAAGGTAAGCCTCTTCTTTTTCCTGTTTTTTGTTTAAGTTGCACGAAAATATACCTGGTTCTGAGTAAATTATTGCATGTTGGTCTTTCCAATAATCCGGGGACATATATTTATCATCAATTTCAACTTCTATGTTTTCCCTGACCTCTTCGCATAATTGAATGTACTGGTCATCCGTTAAATTTGTCGAGAGGTATTTTTCTTCAATATGCAAAATTAATGGCGTTATTATTTCATAACCAAATATTATTTCGCTCGAATCGATGACTTGCTTATGGATTTTTTTCAAAAAAGGGAACAAAAGCTCAGATTCACCTATTGTAGCAAGATTATTAACAACCTCGAACAATTTCTCTGGGAAAGCTTCAGGATATTTTTCGAAATTATCAAGGAAAAGAGGTATTTCCGATTTTTTACCTTTTATAAACAAGTGGTAAATTAAATCACTATCGTAATAGCCGAATTCCCTCTGGTAAACGCCTGGAAACCGGTTTCTGAACGATACAAGGAAATTGTATATTTCTTCAATATAACCTTCTTTATAACAATTGGGGCTTAAATCTAAAAGATGTTCCCCCTCGAAACCCCAAGCCGGTACTAATCCGGGGTGTTCATCTATAAATTTTACTGCAGCATTTAATATATCTATTGGTTTTTTCACCAATTTTATTTCTTTATACCACTTATCTAAAAAAGCATCGTATTCTTTCGATATTTCAGGAAAAGGTAATCCAGGTTTGAGAGCTTCTAAAGTATCTATATCCTCGGAATTGTTATCTTCAATCCATTTGGATGATAGGTTTACCGGCTTCTCAGGAAAAAAGTCATCATCTTCCTCCTTATCAATATATTCTTTGATTTCACTATTAGTTGAAAATGCACCATGATTGAATGAGTTTTGATCAGTATCCCAACAACACTTCTTATACTTTTTACCGCTACCGCAATGGCAGGGATCGTTTCTTCCTATTCCACTCATTTTATTAGTCCTCCTAATTTTCCTGCAAACAAGGCAAATCTTCGGTGGTAAGATATTTTTTTATAACGTTTGTTTATCTTTTCGAAGTCCATAGATGTTTTTATTTCAAAAATACCATGTGAGTTGACACTATACAAAAAAAGATATTGTAAAGTTTTTAACAGGTATTACAAAAATAGGCTTCCAATCATAAATTGAAATAGATTTTTTCGTAATAAGCTAATTTGTTGGTTGGTAAAATGAATTTTTATAGAAAAATATGTAGTTTCGCTATTAAAGTAAAACACAATGCAAATAACCCCAGAACAATATAACATTATTAACTCAACCGGAATATCAAAATAAATGCGGTTGCTGTGTAAAGGATTTGACAAGGCATTTTGGACGCACAGCCGGTGCAATAAGGTCAAGGATTAAAAAATTAGAATTGAGGGAATTGTATGGGTAAGTGAAAAAATTTTTTGGATAAAATAGTAAAACTTATGGAAGATTTCTCAAAGGGTCAATTCGACAAAAAAATTGATATTGGATTAAAAAAGAAAGAATTAGAAAAAAAATATGGTGCATATTTTAGCCAGACGAGTAATAATATTTCTCCTGAACTAGAAGGTGAATGGCTTAATCAAATTGGACAATTTGAGCAACAGTTCGAAAAAAATGAAACAACTACGGTTTGGGATTACTTAGGCAAACCCGCCTACAGGAAAGCGAGTGAAATTAAATCGGTAGAAATATCCGAAGAATTGAATAACTTGATGGATAATATGAATCAACAACACATTGTGCTGGATACGCTGTGTCATGTAGACGAAAGAGAGCTGTATCGTTTTATTACAGAAGAATTGTTTTTACATGAAATAGAGAATATCCGGATCAATGGAATGGACACGTGTTTTATTTATGAAGACTTTTACCCAAATGCTGAATATGATATTCGTCAATTGTATGATTATTTTTTCAGGATGACAATGGCCAAAATGGAGAATATTGGAGGGGAGGGCTATGATCTGTTGTATATCAATACCAGTGATTACGAGGATGCGAATGGGAAAAATCTGGACAAAAATGAGGTGGTCAAAAGTATTAACACATTCCTTGATTCATTCGATTATTTTGAATTTATTTCCAACGAAATAGAGAATATTTCTATAAACGAAGATAAAACTGATGCAAAATTAATCTTTAAAATTATGTATAAGGGATGTTTTAACAATAGCCCGGAATTTATGGATTATAAAGGAAAGGGGTATTTAAAGCTTAAGCCCAGCGAATATGGCGGATGGGATATTTACCATATTAATTTGCCAGGAATGAAGATATGAATGGGGACTTGATCGCTCATAAAAAGGTCATGCGAAGATAAAAGTTGCATGTTTTCGCGAAACTGGTAAAAGAAACGTTCGGAAATTCGTATCTCCCTAATGCGTTCTTGCAGTTCAGAGAAATAGTTCATCGAATTGCCCGACTTGAAACGGTCATCATTCAGCGTAAAGCCCTTTACAATGTATTCTTTAAGCCTTTGGGTAGCCCAAATACGGAATTAGCTTCGCTGAGCTCACTTCGTTCGGGTGTGTACCCTGTTGCGATTTTACACGGTAACCAACAGAAATAATAACATCGAGGTTATAATGTTTTACCGAAACTTCTTGTGTTTTCCCTTCAATAGCGCCATGTTGAGTGGTTAGTCGGAAATTCCGACATACCACTTCTTCGGTTAATTCACCTTCTTTAAAAACGTTTTGTATATGTTCGGTAATAGTAGTACGAGCTTTGCCAAATAAGGCTGCCATTTGGTCCTGTGTTAGCCAAACGGTTTCTTCTTCGAGGCGTACATCGATTTTTATGCTGCCTTCATTGTTTTGGAATATGAGTATTTTGCTGGTGTTCATATTATTCATTATCTAGCCAGTTAAATAAATATTCGTCTTTAAATTCAATATCAAAGGCTTTTAAGAGCGATAAATATTCGTCTTTGAAAGTTCGCTTTTTATGATATTCTTTTTGATTTTCTAGGTATTGAATTACTTCAGTTAATTGTGAATGGCTATAGGAAAATGCACCAAAACCTTCTTGCCATTGAAAATTGTATGGGGTAAAATTCTTTTCTTTTATAAAAATATTTGATGATTTTTTTATTTCTCTTACCAAATCCGATAGGCAGCAAGTTGGTTTCATGCCTATGCAAAAATGGATGTGGTTGGAAGTTCCGTTTATTGACAACATTTTTTGTCCTCTATTTTGAACAATTCCGGTAATGTATTTGAATAGTTCTACTTCCCAGGCTGGTTGAATGAGGGCGTTGCGGTTTTGAACAGCAAAAACGGTTTGGATATATATTTGAGAAAATGTATTCGCCATTTCATAATGTTTTAGAGGTTTGTGTGTTTAATCCCGGAGGGATTATATGTTTATAGAAAAGGTTGATGGTAGGGAAGGTGCGACCCCGGCTGGGGTCGTATATCATCTGTAAACATTCGTTTCTATAAACATGCGACCCCTCTGGGGTCTTTACCATTGTATTCAATCCATTTTTTAATCCAATATTATTGCCACATATTCCTCTTCCTTTAGTGCATATATGGGGTATATTAATTTATCCTTCTCATATGAGAAGTTCGTATAGTTTGTTCTCAAAATTGTCTATTTTTTGCTTATTTTTTTAATTTCTTTATCTAAATCCGAGATATACTTTTTGTCTTGTTCAATCCGAAATTGCTCGTATTCTATATGCGCTTTGTCAATGGCTTGTTCATGTGATATTGAACCAGCATTAGGTAAAACGGCAAAACTACTTCCTTCTAAAAATTTGTTTGTACGCTCAAGCCAGTCTTTCATATTCATAAGCTGATTGCGGCGTGCATGAAGTTCTGCTAAATCTAAAAAGGCTGTTACCAATAAATTTAAATCTCCAATTTCGTTTTCCTGTAAATAGTTTTTTGCAATGCTTACGTCGCTTTTTAAAATTTTACCTTCCGGAGAGTTTTTCCAAGTAGTTAAACCCATAAAGTCTTTATCTTTATTGGCTCGGGTGTATATAATTTCGGCTGCTGTTTGTCCTGTTATGGCAAAGTGCAATTTGTTTTGCACCATTTTGTAAAACAACTGTGTTTCCTCAGCATTTTTTGAATAATCGGCACTGCATTGTTCAAATATATCGCCAAGTTTTTGATACACACGGCGCTCGCTGGCTCGTATTTCGCGGATGCGCTCCAGTAACTCGTTAAAGTAATCCTGACCAAATGCTTTGCCATTTTTAAGCATATCGTCGTTTAGCACAAAACCCTTAATAATAAATTCCTTTATGGTTTGAGTAGCCCATATACGAAACTGCGTGGCTTGCTTGGAGTTAACACGGTAACCAATAGCAATTATGGCATCGAGGTTATAAAATTTAGTTTTATAATTTTTACCATCAGTGGCAGTTGCCGAGAATTCCTCGGTAACTGAATTTGGCAATAATTCTCCGCTATTAAAAATATTTTTTAAATGCAACGAAACATTATCGGTGCTACAATCAAATAACTGAGCTATTGCCTTTTGACTTAGCCAAAAAGTATCGTTGTGGTAGGTAACAATTATATTTACATTACCCTGTTGGCTGTTGTATAAAACTATATTGCTTTCCATTATGCGTCAAGTTTTATGGTTTCGTATTCCTCTTCCGTTAGCGCATATTCGGGGTCAATTACTTTAACCTCCTCATAAGTGAGTTCGTAAAGTTTGTAAACCATGTTATCAATTTGTTGCTCTAAGGCACTGGTATCGGCTTGCGACTCGGCTTTTTTGGTTGAAATAATAACATCGTGGTTATAGTAATTTGGGGCTTTCTGCTGAAATTCGGAAATTCCGAATTTCAGCAGAGATGCAGATTCTTCAAGCTCTCCTTCACTATAGATATTTTTAATGTGTTCGTTAATGGTTGACTTTGATTTACCAAAAAGCACAGCAATTTGGTCTTGTGTTAACCAAACGGTTTCTTGTTCGAGGCATACATCTAGCTTTATATTGCAATCGTTATTCTGATATATGAGTATTTCGCCGGTGTTCATAAATATATTATCGGGGAAAATTTAAACTAATTTGCAATTTTCAGTATAAATTTCGTACAAGCAAATGGCAAGACTTAAGTGAGCATTAATAAATTAATAATTATCCAGTACAAGTATTTAAATGTTTTCCAATATAGCCGATATAAGCTTTTCTGGATTGTGGGTCTGGAAAGAAATGAAACCTTAAGTCTCCTGTCTTAATGTGAAGTCTGAAATATACACTTCTACCATCACCAATACTGAATTTTCGTTCATCACCGTATTTTTGCATTGTACAATCCGATTCATCCGTGCAATCAACATTGTTATTTGCTACAAAATCATTCAAATTAAAGTCACCTGATGACCAATAACTTAAATAGTTATTTAATGCGGCAAGCTTATCGAATATTTGATGAACATATTTAGAACTTAAGCCCGATGAAAGCTGTTTTTTAGTTTTACCACAAAAAATAAGATTGGGAAACAATTGTTCCCGTTGTTCCCAAATCTGTTTGCATTTTTGAAGCGATTCATTTCTGAGTTCTTGAAAATAAGCTTGATGGTTATTTATATGCTGTTTTTGGGAAGCATGTTTAATTGTTATATCCTCAGTTAAAACTTCTTCTGCTTCATTAAAATATTCCTTTCTTATAGCGACTTCCTGACAATCCCACTGATTATCGGTTAAGATTGAAACTGCGAGTGTGTTTAATATTCCAGTTGCTGCAAAACCTTTTACTTCATGCGATTGATAATAGTAACAAGCTATAATACTTTCCGCAATTTCAGATTGCTTTATAAGGGGAGGATTAGCTACAATCTGATATGCCATTTGTCTTATATCGTAATCTACTTCAGTATCATGCAACCATCTTGAAAGCGGATAACCATTTGAAAGCTCAATGTTGTAGATACTTCCAACATCTTCAGGAATACGGAGCGTTTCGAAATTAAGTGATTTTTTTGCGCTAATACATGTTTCGACAAAAGTGTTTAATGCTTTTCGAGCCTCAATTATTGAAGGCAATGTATTTATTGATAGTTCGTTTAAGATATAGTCCATTATTGTAATAGTTGGTCAAGTTGGTTAGAAAATTCATCAAGAAATCCTTTAGGAGGATTTGACAGCCTTCCTTTATCATCTATTACAGGGTATTGAATTTCACTATGGCTTTCGTTTTCTTCACGGTCTATAAAGAAAATTCTAACAATATCCTTTGAAATGTACTTATCTTTTATTGCAACACGTATTCCATTAATGACGTGGTCGCTATGAGTTTCAATAAAAAGCTGTATTCCACTTTGAGCTGCTTTAGCTAAAAGAACACCTAATATTGCCTGACCTTGAGGATGTAAGTGCGATTCGGGATTTTCAATAATAATCAAATGGTCTTTTTCTGCTGCCAGTATTGCAGTAAGCACAGGAAGTATATAGCTATAGCCAAAACCTACATTTACTGGAGAGAAATCAGAAGAATAACCACTTTCGCGTGAAAAATTATACGTAATTTTCGCAAGGTTTAATTCAGGATACAATGTTGAATCGAGAGTAATACCCGGAGACATTTCGTTGAGCCAACCTATTATTTGGTTTATAAGGTGATTGGATTTTGCATTTTTATTTAAAATATCTTTTAAACTAATCTCTTTACGCTTGTTTTGTGCAATAAAATGGGCTGTATATTCGCCGTATTTCCCAATTGATTTTTGTTTGTCAACTTTAAACGAATCCATTGGATAAGAAAACGAAGGTTCAGCCCTCTGTGCGCTTAAATACTGAAAATTGTTATTAAAAAGTGAACGGCTCGAATCCCAAGTGATATCCTTATTGGCAAACTGGAGAATATTCTCATCTTTCTGATATATACCTGAACATTTTAATTGGGTTTTAAAATCAAATTCAACCTCAATACCGATTTTTTCTTCAGATGCATCATTGTGTAAAACATCTTTACCTGTACCTAAATCAATTAAATCTCCTTTTAAGTAAATACCCTGGCTATCAGGCGAACCAAGTTTTAAGAATGACTGTCGTAATAATAATAATGCCTGAATTACGGTTGATTTACCTATGCCATTTAAACCTGCAAACACGTTCAGGTTTGAAGTGTTGATTTCAAGCTCTTTAAAAGCTTTGAAATTCGATAAATGTAATTTTGTTATCATTTGATGTATTTTTTTACCAAATTATTTATCTGTTCGAAGCGTTCTTTTACACTGCTTTTGTCAGATGTTGAAAATGAAATCGAGTTATTGAACCTGTCATTGGCAAATAAAGCCCTATAATCTGACAATAGATTTTCCTTATTTGATACCAATAAAATACCTTGTTGTGAATTTAATTTAGCCAGTACAGATGTCCAAACCTCAAACAAGGCACTGTTAAGTTTTTTCTTATGTTGCGATGAAACTATTGAACGACTATACATGTGCTGGCCAAATAGTTTTTCTGATAGCTCGAAAGCAATGTAAAGGTTATATTCAATATTATTAAGTTCCTCCGTAGTTTTTTTGTCAATATCTTCCATTGCAGTATCTAAAAAGGTGTTTAAAGGCTTTTCATACTTATCATAGCCATTTAACATATATGCTACGTATCGAAGTATTAATTCCCTGTCTTGCATACGTTTGTTGGGAAGTTTAAAATATTCCTGAAATTTAACACTTTCAGAAATACGCTGAATAAAACTGGCAGGACGACCCTGATTTAAAGCATGTCGGATTTCCTGAGAGGTAAGGCTCAAACCACCGGTATTGATGCGCCTGAAAATATTGTATTTTACTTTTTTGGGAGTTCCTGGTTGAATTAAGTAAGTAGTAACTTGTGTTTCCAAAATGCGACGTTGCATTTTTCTATTAAGCATGTCATAATCTGCATTACTATATTCTTTGTCTTTTAGAATTTCAAGTCCTGTCAACCTTAACCGGGTTTGACTTTTATCGTTAATGAAGTTTTTAAATGTCCATAAACGTTGTAAACCATCTACAACTTTCCATTTATCGTCGTCTGATGCATCGAAATAAAAAGCGGGCAAGGGGAAGCGCAATAGCAACGATTCTATTAACCGACTTTGCGTGTCGGCAGGCCAAAGGTTGCCTTTACGCTGAAACTCGGTAAACATATCAATTTCATCGTTTTTAATGCGGGCAACCAATGCGTCAATAGTTTTTGGTTCAACCGCTATTTTAATTTCTTTCGGGTCGAAAGGGCTTTTTATATCATCTTCTTCTTTTGAAACAGCTGATTGCTGTTCCTCTTCAAATTCAAATTCGTTTTCTTTTATCATAACAGATAATTTTCTTTAATTATTTATAATAGCCAATTTCATTGAGCTATATATTTTCTTCAATAATCGAAATTTCTTCCGGTATTAAATCATACAGTTTATATACTAATTTGTCTACTTCAGCATTCAAGATGGGAACAGATTCATTCCAAAGCCTTTCAAATTCATCGGTAGCAAATTTTAAATCTTCAAAATCACGAAGGCTAACATTAAACTCATAATTTGATTCAGCAAAAGAACCTAAGCCGGAATCGGTAAGGCTCGAAGAGCCAGTAATAACCTCGCAAGGTGCATGGTCATTAAAATTTACAGGGCGGAAAATATACACTTTGGCATGTATTTTTTGTTTTGGATGCGCCCGAAGTTCTATTTTACCGCTTAATAAATCCTCTATAAACTGAATAATGCCCTTTTCAGTTACTTCATCGTAATCGGCTTCCTGAATATTTTTAATTGTATCGGTTAAGAAATCATTTTTAGTCTCGTCAGGATTTGCCAAAAAGTATTGACCCTTGTCGTGATATTTTTTAGTTAATTGGTCAACATTTATACCTACTAAAATCCTAATCTGAGGTATTTTGTCGAGAAACTCACGTACCTTAAAATAACCAGATGCACGAAAATAGCCAACCAAAGCATCGAAGCAACGAATGCTTTCAACATTTGAAAATACTCCTTCAAATTTTTGTAAGAGGCTATTTCCGGATTGATTTGTAAAGAATTTGGTTGACATCTATTATAATTTCTTCATTATTAGACTTATTGCAACTTTTAAAAAAGGCTGCCCTGCATAGTCGGAAATAAACTTTATTTGTAACTCTTTAAAGTCAATCTCCAATATCTCAGATAAACACTTTACCATTTCGTTAGAAATTTGTCTTTTGTCAAATGTATCAAATATTGGCTAAAGAGTGTGGGGTGTTAATAAATAACTATCAATAAGTTAATAACAATTACTTCCCGATACAAAAATTCTTAAATATATTCCCAAGCACCTCATCTGTAGTTATTTCACCCGATATTTCCCCTAAATGGAATATGATTTCCCGGATATCCTGCGCAATTAGGTCGGTGGGGAGGTGGTTTTTAATTCCATCAAACGCCCGGTTTAACGAAACCGAAGCGAGCTGAAGGGCTTCATAATGCCGTATGTTGGTTATAATTACCCCCGAATCGGTTTTTCCGGCGTTTACTTCCTCCAGAATTTTCTTTTCCAATAGCGATAAGTGCTTTCGGTTTTTAGCCGAAATTAAAACAAACGGCCATGGAGTGCTTTTGAGTTTATTTTCCAGGTCAAGTATTTCATTATCTGTAAGCTGATCGCATTTATTTAATACAAGTATTAAATGCTGACTTTCCTTTACCGGAATGGCCGAAACGGCTTTACGAATTTCTTCAAACGGATCTTTGGCTTCTGCCAGGTAAAGTATTATCCGGGCTTTATCAATCCGGTCGAATGTGCGCTCTATTCCCAGGTTCTCAATGGTATCGGTAGTATGGCGAATTCCGGCTGTGTCGATAAACCGGAAAGCAATTCCATCAATGGTAATGGTATCTTCGATAACATCGCGTGTGGTTCCGGCTATTTCAGAAACAATTGCCTTTTCTTCATTCAATAAGGAATTTAGCAGGGTCGATTTGCCCACATTGGTCCTACCGATAATGGCAACAGGTACCCCGTTTTTGATGACATTTCCGTAATTAAACGAACTGATTAATTGATTAATATGAGTTTTTATATCATTCAGAAGTTTTACCAGCTGTTTCCGGTCAGCAAATTCTACATCTTCGTCCGAAAAATCGAGTTCGAGCTCAATGAGCGAAATAAAATGCAGGAGTTGGTCGCGTAACAAACTCAATATAGTCGAAAATCCTCCGCGCATTTGGTTTAAAGCAACCTTGTGCGAGGCTTCCGACTGCGAGGCAATAAGATCGGCAACCGCTTCGGCCTGCGATAGATCGAGCTTTCCATTTAAAAATGCCCGCATGGTAAATTCGCCGGGTTGGGCTAATCGGGCTCCGCAGGCTGAAATCGCCTGCATAATTTTTTGCTGAATGTAAACAGACCCATGGCACGAAATTTCCACTACATCTTCTCCTGTATAGGAGTTAGGGCCTTTAAACAGGCTTATCAGAACTTCATCGAGCGTTTCATTTTTGAAAACTAAAGCTCCAAAGTGAATGGTATTGGGTTTTTGGCTCCGGAGTTTTTTCAATGGATTTCGGGCAGCATACAGTGAATCGGTAATGGAGATTGCGGCATCGCCTGAAAGTCGGATTACTGCAATTGCTCCATTTCCGGGAGGTGTTGCCAATGCGTATATAGTCGAATTATCGGTCATCTGTTAAAATTTTAATGCAAATATAAGGAATCCGGTTTCTGCCTTTCATAAAAAGTTACGATGAATGGCCTGATAAACGAAAATTCGATTAAATTTAAAACTCAAAAACGAATGAATATGCTAAAGCTACTAACTAAGAATTTACAACAGTTTCATGTTACCAATTCTTCCAAAATCTCCGGAAGATTATTATCGGTTGACGCCTTGCGCGGATTCGATATGTTTTGGATTATGGGAGGCGATCTTATTTTTAAGAGTTTCGATACCATTTTTCATAATTCTTCCACACAATGGATAGCACAGCAGCTCGATCATGTAGAATGGTTAGGATTTCAGTTTTACGATATCATCATGCCGTTATTTTTATTTATTGTGGGGGTAGCAATGCCTTTTTCCTTTAAAAAGCGGTTTTCTTCAGGAGCTTCTATGAGCAGCACCTGGAAACATATTCTGAAAAGAGTGGCGATACTTTGGCTTTTAGGAATGATGGTGCAGGGAAATTTGCTTTCGTATAGCTGGGCCAGCTTTCATTTTTATAGCAATACGCTGCAATCTATTGCTGCCGGTTATTTAATTGCTTCCATATTGATAATTCATTTTAACGTGCTTTGGCAAATTATCGGAACGGTTTTACTGTTATTGGCCTACTGGCTTATTATGGCATTTCTCCCAACACCCGGAGGAACAGGTTTGTATGAACCACTGAATAACGTAGCACTTTATATTGATAAACTCATACTTGGAGCCCACCAGGATGGAACTACCTACTCATGGATTTTGAGCAGTTTAAACTTTACTGCTACCGTGATGCTGGGAGTATTCTCAGGATATATTTTGCAAACAAGCTGGAAATCGACCCGAAAACTTTTGACATTAATTGTTTTTGCTGTAATATGTTATTTTACAGCAATTTTATGGAATTATATTCATCCAATTATTAAGCACATTTGGACGGGTTCCTTTGTGTTATATGTGGGTAGTTTTAGTATTGCTTTACTTATTGTTTTCTACTTTATTATTGATGTTTTGAAATTTAAACTTTGGAGCAAATTCTTTGTTATTATCGGATCGAATGCCATTGTTGCCTATGTTGCGTGGCATTTATTTGATTTTAGGAATCTTTCGGATATTTTTACGCGGGGATTGGAACAATACACCGGGAGTTGGTATAATTTAATAAGCTATACGGCCAGTTTTACTGCTATTTTTCTAATTCTATGGTATATGAACCGAAAAAAAATATTTATTAAAGTTTAGTGGATGAGTCTACTCCGAAAAGTATTTTACCCCCTAATCCCCCTTTAGGGCATAGCCCTCAATCTAAGAGGTATTAAAGTATTCATTATGAAGCTATAATGAGAAAGGAAAATTGCATATAATATAGGGGGATATATGATCCCTCAATTGAAAAATTGATAAAAAA
>Ga0316608_1000785_pt1 | contig 13796 bp, 11 predicted proteins | sample MIS2016152B_MG_FD_207673 | JGI IMG/M metagenome (GOLD analysis project Ga0316608, IMG submission 207673) | Microbial mat bacterial communities from Middle Island sinkhole, Lake Huron, Michigan, United States - MIS.2016.152B | ecosystem: Environmental > Aquatic > Freshwater > Lake > Sediment...
GCACTTGCGATAAAATGTGATAAAATTAAAGCTGTTTATGCAAATTGTAATGTATTTTTGTAATATAATCCCACTCAATTTGAAAATTCAACCTGTAACTTAATAGATTTTATACCGATTTATGAGATAGGTTGTTTTTTAGACAGGATTAACAAAATTAACAGGATTTTTCTTTGTTTTAATCCTGTTAATTTTATGCTGTAAACCTGCCGAAAAATTTAATCGGTATAATGTCTAATAGCTAATCAAGGCCATGCCAACGCCAGGAGTAAGAACCCTTTATGACCCTAGATAACATTAAAACACTTTACAACGAAGGCGATAAAGAAACGGGACGCGCCCAACTCATTGAACTACTCGAAGCCGAGCCTGAGAACGCGAAGGCCTGGGCTTATTTTGGCGCGAAAACTATCGACCTGGAACAACGTAAATATTGTTACCTTAAATCACTGGAATTTGAGCCTGATAATGCCACCATTCAGGCCAGGCTAGATAAGCTAGATGAGTATGACCCCGTTGCCCCGCCTGAATTTGAGTTGACAGATGAAGATGAAGATGACCCGATTGTTCCGCCTAAGTTAGCGGCGGTTAAAAAGGGGGTTAAGGGGGTGAGAAACGATGGAGGTATGTCAACCTTTCAAAAATTAACTTTGGCTATATTCTCATTTGTTGCTATTTGTGTTATGGGGTCGTTAGGGGTGGTGATGATGTATGTGGTTTCTGATGGAAAGGGATTACCGCAGGTGAAGGCACAGCCTACACTGGTTGTGCCAACGGCTACAAAGGTAGCCTTGCCTACAAGAGCATTACCTACAGCAACTCTTGTACCAACACCTACCATTGAGCCAACACCCACAGAAATACTGTTTGCGCCCTGCTCAAAGGAAGAGTTACTCATATATTCGCTGGAAACAGGGCAATACACTGTTCCAATGAACGATGCCTTTACAATATTGTTTGAGGATCTTACTTATGGACAACAGATTGTCCTTCGCCAAAATATCATCTCTATAGCTAAAGACTTCAAGAAACTCGACACGCCTAATTGTCCAGAATCGAATCAGTTACGCCAGGCTATAATAGATTGGTTTGATGCAATGGAGATTGCAGCTGGAGACCCTGATAAGTTGAAGTATGGCAGCGAACTCAGTGCAAGACTTATAAATGTGGCTATGGCTCTAAAAGCTATCAATGACCTCCAATAGTCGGCTATAGGAACAATAAATCTCTTAACACAAAGAGTTGCAATGATATTGTACTCAAAAGAATAGAATACTAAAGGAAAAATAGATGAACATACCAGAGTTACCAGATAGTGACGAGACTATAGCGTTAAAAGAGCTAATTGAACAACTAAAGTATAGTAACGAGATAGCTCTTAATAGTGGCACGATAAACGTAGAGTTGCTTAATCAGATTACCGAAATGAATGAGAAACTAACGTCTACAGAGAAAAAACTAGATAACATTTGGAATAGGTTATCTGGCGTGGGCAATCTCGTTTGGATTCTACTACTATTGCTTGGTGTGATGTGGATGTTAGTAGCGATATATGAGCGTATGGGTAACATGCGTCTGTACTAATTTGTTAGCATCAACAAAATGATTCGCGTTTTCGTCACCAGGACGAGCATTTTCATAGAATTTCCCCACGCCATGCTTTTCATTCTATTGGTTGCATATCGGGGCTAAATTGTGACAAAGCAGAATCTGTTCATGGTAAATTGTAATGTATTTAGATTAAGATGATTTTGCTAAGTGAGGTACTTTTATGACCTTAGATAACATTAAAGCATTATACAATGAAGGTGACAGAGAAACGGGGCGCGCTCAACTCATTGAATTACTTGAAGCCGAGCCTGAGAACGCGAAGGCATGGGCTTATTTGGGGGCAAAAAGCACTGACCTGGAACAACGTAAATATTGTTACCTTAAATCACTGGAATTTGAGCCTGATAATGCCACCATTCAGACCAGGCTGGATAAGCTAGATGAGTATGACCCCGTTGCGCCACCTGAATTTGAGTTGACAGATGAAGATGAAGAGGAAGAGGACCCTATTCCGCCTGAATTGGTGGCGGTTAAAAAGGGGGTTAAAGGGGTGAAGAATGATGGAGGTATGTCAACCTTTCAAAAATTAACTTTGGCTATATTCTCATTTGTTGCCATTTGTATAATGGGGTCATTAGGGGTGGTAATGGTGTATGTAGTGTCTGATGGCAAGGGATTGTTGCAGGTGCAAGTTATCGCAATGACTACTCCAAAGCCATTGCCAACACCAACTGAGAAGTATGTAATAGAGAAAGGAAAAGCATTTTATTCCAATTGTATTGCTGATAAGTTAATGTCTTTTTACGAAGAGGATATAGCTAGATTAGACAGGAAGGTTGGGCAGCTATTCTTTAATGATGTTGCTTATGGGAACACTTTCGCTATGGGTGAAATTCCTAAAGAGGGGATTTGGGAAATAAATAGAGTTTATGATGTCATATCACATCCCTCATCAGTACCAGTGATTACTTTTAATAGAAAAAAAAATAAGATAGTATTTCAAGGACTATCGATACCATTGATTACTTTTGATGGTAAAACAAATAAGGTAATAGATGTAGGTGATGGTTTCCGTGATGTACTAACCTCTGCTAAATATGATGCTTTGTTATGGTTTGATGCTTCTAACTGTGATGATTTTGTATCGGTAAAAGTGGACTAAATAGTTATGGTTTAATATGTAGTATATTTTATGTAATGTATATTGTAAATATGGAGTAAAGCAAAATGAACATACCAGAATTACCAAATAGTGACAAAGAAGACTGGCAAAAATTATTTCCTAATATTAATGAAATATGTCCTGATATTTTTGTTGTAAAATTTGAATGTCCCCTTTGTAAAGGGTATAGTAGCCTTATAGTTATTCTTCCAGATAGAGAAGATGTTACACAAGAATATATCCCACAATGCCTAGATTGTGAGGATTATAGTTCTGTAAATGTATTCAGAATATCAGGTAAATTAAATATACAAATTGAAGGAGTTCCTAACGATAAGATATTCTTTCGAGTGGAACATCCACCTGAAGATTATTTGCTTGATTCTATTACGGATAATTTTAATTTTTTTGAGGACTTCACAGAAAATATTCAAGGAATTAAAACCTTGCTTGATGTGGAAATTGATAGCAAACTTGGAGAAATTCTCAGAAACCTATTGTTCGTCAATGTAATTACTGTTATGGAAACTTATTTATCGGATGCTTTTATCAATACTGTTTTATGGGATAAATCGTTAATTCGAAAGTTAGTAGAAACTACACCAGAATTTAGAGAAAGAAAATTTGAGTTAAACCAAATTTACACAAGGTTAGATGGCTTAGAAATGGAAGTGAAGACATATCTCTTGGATACCATTTATCATAATTTGGGTAAAGTACGGCAAATGTATAAGCAAGTTTTAAGTATAGATTTTCTACCTGACATGTCACTTATTTATAAGTCGGTGCTGACTCGACATGATATTGTGCATAGAAATGGTAAAACAAAAGATGGGCGCGTTATAAAGATAGATAGTAATAACATTAATTTACTAATCGTAGAGGTAGAGAAATTTATTATTTATGTTGATAAACAAATCTCTAGTCTTATCCCAAACTCCCGCTAATCTGCTTTTTTCTTGATTTAATGTACTGTTATACCCTGCCAAATACCCTTAGCTACAATATCACCATAACAAACAGTCACCAATGGAGACATCATGACCCAACTCACCTTAATTTCACCCCAAACGTATCCCTTAAAATCATTAATCGAATCAGCCATTACCAATGAATTACGCTCATTGCAAGCAGGGCTGCGCCGCACCGAGAGCCGCTTACATGAATTTGAACGTCAATACCAACTCCTAACGGTAGATTTTATTGACCGTTTCGAAAATGACCAGTTAGAAGAAACCTTAGAATTGGCTGAATGGGTGGGGGAATATCGCCTGTGGTGTAAATTACAAGAAATTTAGCTGAAGTGTTAACTGAAATAGAACAAAATTTAGACTAATGACTTAAAATGACGACAAAGCCCTCTCCACCGAGAGGGCTTTTTGTGTTATTTCTTAATCTGTGTATTGAGAGACCTACATGAAATAAATCAAAATGTTCTCGGCTGAAACCCCGTCTCATGTTGCAACCGTAACCTGCTTTTCACGTGGACAGCCAGCGCGCTGCATCCTTGGCCCAATAAGTCAAAATCATGTCTGCGCCCGCCCGTTTAATTGAAATTAAACTTTCTAACGCCACCCGTTTTTCATCTAACCAACCGAGGCGCGCTGCCGCTTTAAGCATACTGTACTCGCCACTGACGTTATAGGCGGCTAAGGGCAAATCAGGGAAACGGTCACGGGCTTGGCGGATGATGTCCAGATAAGGCAAGGCGGGCTTGACCATGATGATGTCTGCCCCTTCCGCCACGTCAAGTTCAATTTCTCGCATGGCCTCGCGCCCATTGGCAGGATCCATTTGATAGCTGGAACGGTCGCCAAATTGGGGCGGACTGTCAGCGGCTTCCCGAAAGGGGCCATAAAAACCACTGGCAAATTTAGCTGAGTAGCCCATGATGGGCGTGTGGCTAAAGCCTGCCGTATCTAAAGCCTGACGAATGGCCGCGATTTGTCCATCCATCATAGCACTTGGCGCGACCATGGTCGCGCCTGCGGTGGCATGGGAGACGGCCACCTTACCTAAAATTTCTAGGGTGGGGTCATTCAAAATTTGCGTTCCCTCAATGATGCCACAATGCCCATGGTCGGTATATTCGCATAGACAGACATCGGTCATAATGACTAGTTCTGGGTTGGCGCGGCGTAATTCACGAATGGCTTGTTGGACAATGCCATTTGGGGCAAAATTTTCTAGGCCAAGGGGGTCTTTCGCGGCGGGCAAGCCAAAGAGCATGACGGCTGGCAGCCCTAATTGGCGGAGTTCTACCGATTCCGCCGCGAGTTGGTCAACGGAGAGGTGAAACACGCCTGGCATAGAGCCAATTTCATGGCGAATGTTACGCCCATGGACAATAAATAACGGGTAGATAAAATCGGCGGGAGTTAAAACGGTCTCTCGCACTAGGCGACGCAAATTGCTTGTTTGGCGCAACCGTCGCGGACGGGTGATGGGAAAGTTGGGATTTGACATAATGGTTTACATATAATAGCACGGATTTGTAGGACAAGCGGATAAATCCGAAAAGTCCCGCGAATCCATGCTATCAATCAGCCATTATAAGGCTTTAAGCCTTATAATGGCTGGTACTATTTTTCGGTCAGCGTTTCGATGCCTTCCCAATCGGATGGCACGCCATGGTTTAAGAAATATTGCGCTCGTTGCGAATATAAAACGGCAGCGCGGTCTTCAGGGTAAGTGGCGAGAACCTCGTTAAAGTAAATCATGGCCTCATCAAACTCTTGGCTATAGTAATGAAGCAACCCTTTTTCAAAATCGGTGCGGGTGTTCATTTTGAGGGCAATAATTTCATCAGGTTCGCCGTCTAACATTTCAAATACGGCAATGGCATCTTGTTTACCACTGACGCGCACTTTATCTAAAAAACGGAAGCGATATTGGGTGGGGTTTTCCAGATTAAATAAGGTTTGTTGGCTGACTAAAATGGAGACCCCATAGAGCTTGGTTAAATTCTCTAAGCGTGAAGTCAAATTAACGCCATCGGAGATGACCGTGCCTTCCATGCGGGCCGCTTCGCCTACCGTACCTAAAACGACATTATCCGTATGGAGGCCGATGCCAATAACGATAGGCTGTCGCCCTTTCATTTCACGATAAAGGTTATATTCAGAAACGCCTTGCTGCATGGCAATGGCAGCACGCACCGCGTCGTCGGCGCGAGTGGGGAAGACTGCCATGATGCCGTCGCCCATATATTTATCAATAAAACCGTTATATTCGCGAATAATTGGACTCATGCGACCAAAATAGGCATTGATAAATTTGAAATTTTCTTGCGGCTCCATTTGCTCAGAAAGGGTGGTAAAAGAGCGAATATCGGCAAAAAGGACACTCATTTTGGCTTCGGTCTGGTCGCCTAATTTAACTTGGACAATGCTTTCTTTATGAAGCAAATGTAAAAATTCGCTGGGTACAAAGCGTTCATACGCGTTAATAAGTTCTAGTTGGTGGCTGTATAGGCGGGCATTGGCAATGGAAATGGCCCCTTGACCTGCCAACAGGTCTAAAATTTGTAAGCGGTCAGAGCTAAAACTGCCATTTTCCACATAAAACAGGCCAATCACCTGGCCGCGATTAAAGAGCGGGGTGCAAAAAATAGATTGGGGTTGGACGGTGGCGAGATAAGTATCAGCGATTAATGAGCTATATTGCATGGGGTTATGAAAAATAATGTTTTCTTGGCTACGGACGACTTGATTGACGAGGGAAACGGGGACTAAGGGGCTGGTGTATAACACCCCCACGGGGACGGATTGTAACACGGTTACTTCAATCTCGTCGCTAGAGCCTTCTGCTTCAATTACCCACATGCCTTGTCGTTCCAGGATTAAGACACATCGCCCCGCTTCGGCGGTTTCCAAGACGACTTTAATCAATTTAACAAGCAATTTATCTAGCTGAATTTCGCCTGAAATGGTTTGGGCAACTTGAATGAGATTGGTTAAATCTTTATTTCGTTGTTGAATTTCCTCGTCTACTTCCTCAATCGTTTCAATATAACTGGCTAAGTTATAGATCATTTGGTTGATACTTTTCTCTAATATCTTAAATTCATGTTTGGCGGCGATAGAAACCTGGTGGCTAAAATCGCCCTCAGCAATCAGATTCACACTTTCAACCAATTTACCTAGCGGTATCGAGATAGAATTGGAAATACTAAAGGCCACAAAGGTAATTAAGCTGATGGCAAAAAGGAGAAAAATCAAGTTGGTGATAGCTTGATTTTTGAGCATCGTTTCAATGGGTTTCAAATGTTGAGCTAAATTATCTAGCTGTTGGCTACCAATAAAGATAGCGTGAGAACTATGCTCAATTAGTTCATGGCTCAAATTTAAACTTTGTTGAGCAAACCAATAGTTAATGAGAACCAGGAAAAGGAGCGCAGGGATAACTAATAGCAAAATGGTCATAATCAACTGATGACCCACTGAACCAAATTGGGGCAAATACCTTCTCATGGCTGATTTCCTCAATTTACACCTTAATTGATTGATTTTGAGTTGCATGGTTTGATTATATCATAAGCAGTTACAACATGATATTGCACTCTTTACCTAGTCAAGCATCGTTTAAGCCAACAGGCCGTGATAAATTCAACGAATTATAAATGGGGATAAGGTTTTTAACAAATAGTCGTTAAAAAGCGCGCCGCAGCCGTTTAAGCCAATCCAAAGGTAATAAACCATAAGCCAACCAGGGCCAGCGCGACTGGGCAAGTTTGGGGTGGTCAAGCAAAATTTCATCTAGGTGAGGCAACAGGGCAAAACGTAGGGCTTGGCTGACTTCGCGCGGGCGGCCTTCGCTAAAGCGGAGGGCTTTGATGAGATAAAGGCCGCTGGCATTAGGGTTGAGATGAGAACTGTTGATTAAATCCAAACTGTCCGCCCAATGGTGAAACTGGGGCGAAACACGGGCGCGTTGGCTTATCATGAGGGCATAATTGACGGCGGAGGGGGCATATTTATGCCACAGCAAGAGGCTAGGATAGGTATAACGCGCCTCAATAGAATGTAACAAAGTTAATAATTTTTGCGGGTTCTCAAAGGGTTCAGGCTCATGCTGATAAAGTTGTTCTAAATCTAGCAATTGAATCAGCCGCCCGCGCCCTTGCCAAAAATGGTAGCTGGCATGAACCAGTAAATGTAAGGCTAACGTAGCGGTTGAGGGCAACCAGGCGGGTTGACCTAACCAGGTGCTTAAGTGGGCTTGACCCCACATGAGGTCGGTTATATCTACGATTGGCCCACCAAAATTCTCGCGGCAATACAAATGTAGCTCTAATTTGCGCGGGTTATCGGGGTGTTCACAGGTGGCATCTACCACCGTCTGATTATCGGGCTGAATAAATTCGGTATGTTTCCAATGGTGAATGGTGGGTTGATACCCCAATTGGCCTAACAAATCGCGGGCGCGCTCAAAATCGGCAGGGTGAATTAATAAATCTAAATCGGCCATGGGGCGCAAACCTGGGTCAGGGTAGGCTTGGGCAGTGAGCAGCGCGCCTTTCATCGGCATGAGGGGCAGTTCATGCGCCGCAAAGAGGGCGAGAATGGTTTGCAAATCACGGTGTAGGCGGGCGATGCGTTGGCTGTTGGCGGCATGTTGCGCCTCCGCCCATACCTTAAGCGACTCAGGTAGCCACTCGGCCTCACGCATGGCGGGTTGCAAATAACTGGCAATGCCATGCACTTGGCAGGCGATTTGCCAGGTTCGTTCTAACTTGGCTGACCATTCGGGGGCATTGGGTTGGTGTAAGGCTAAAATAAGCGGAATAACTATTTCGTAATATGAGGTACGAGGCATGATTTATTCCTGATTAAAAAATACCCCCCTTAATCCCCCCGACATCGGGGGGAAATTTTACGCCCTCTCCTATGTAGGAGAGGGTTGGGGTGAGGTTTTGACCTTTTAATAGTTTGACAATTCTAGGGTGAACTGTGATAATACCACCACTGTTTTCATTTTAACTCTATGTCTCAGTGTAGACGAATTGAGTGAGTGATGATGTGATACACTTTATTCGTGGGGTTATCAATCAATTGTATAATGCTTTTTCAAGGAGAGCAGCCGTTATGTCCCAAGCAACAGATACCATTAAACAAAAATTAGCCGCGCAACAATATATTGCTTCGACAGAAATTGCCACGGTCGTCTATTTGGCCGAGGAGTTGGGCAAGCCTGTTTTATGTGAAGGGCCTGCGGGAGTGGGTAAAACTGAATTGAGTAAATCATGGGCGAAGGCGACAGGCCGCCGCTTAATCCGTTTGCAATGTTATGAAGGGTTAGATGAAACGAAGGCGTTATATGAGTGGGAATATGCCAAGCAGATGCTTTATACCCAATTGTTACGTGATAAATTGAATGATGTGGTCTCCAAAACGGCTACTTTGCGGGAAGCGGCGGATAAAATTGCCGCCGAGGAAGATGTCTTTTTCTCGGAACGCTTTTTATTGCCGCGCCCCTTGTTACAAGCCCTTACATCTGATGAGTCGGTGGTGTTGTTGATTGATGAAATTGACCGCGCCGATGTGGAATTTGAGGCGTTTTTATTGGAGGTGCTGAGTGATTTTCAGGTCAGTATTCCTGAATTGGGGACAATTGTGGCGAAACATCAGCCGACAGTGTTATTAACCAGTAATAATACTCGCGAATTGAGTGAGGCACTCAAACGCCGTTGCCTCTATATTTTCATGGATTATCCTTCGGTGGAGGCAGAGTTAAATATTGTTAAACTCAAAGTGCCGCAATTAGCCCCCAAATTGGCGCAGGAAATGGTGGATTTAATTCATCAATTGCGCGGCCTTGACCTGAAAAAATCGCCCTCCGTTAGCGAAACGTTAGATTGGGCGCGGGCGTTGGTTAAGCTGAATCCTGGCAAAAGTTTAGATAATGCCACGATAGAAACGACGCTCAGTGTCATTCTCAAACATGAAACCGATATTATCAAGGCCAAGCGCGCCTTGTCTAAGCGCGGGGCGAATGGCGGGGCGAAAAAAGGGACAGATGATTTAGATATGTTTCGTTATACGGGGCGCAATTAGAACGCGAAGGGGATGAAGGAGCGCGAAAAACGCGAAGAAAAACTTTAAATTTCGCGTTTTTCGCGTTACTTTCCCCCCTTTCGCGTTCCGCGTCAAGGCAATATTATGATACATGGCGGTGGTTGGTGGTCTTACATCAGTTATGATGAGAAAAAAGATCGTCCTCAAATTAGTTGGAGTTTAATCAAACGGGTGTGGCACTATGCGCGCCCGTATCAATATCAAGTGTTAGGCTTGCTGGCGACCATTTTGGTCATTACGGGTTTGAGCCTGATTCCACCATTATTGTATCAACAATTGATTGATAACGCGATTCCCAATAAAAATGCGACGTTGTTAAACTGGTTGGCTTTGGGCATGATTGCGATTCCCTTAATTAACGCGGCGATTGGCATGTGGCAACGTCATCTCAGCGCAAAAATTGGCGAGGATTTGATTGCTGATTTACGTAATGAGCTATTTAGCCACCTGCAACAGATGAGTCTGCGCTTTTTCACCCACACCAAAACGGGCGAATTGATGAGTCGTCTTAATAATGATGTGGTGGGCGCGCAAAATGCGCTCACAGGCACATTTATCAGTATTATTAGTAATGTTGTCGCGGTCATCGCCACCTTAAGCATTATGATTTCTTTGGAATGGCGGCTAACGATATTAAGTGTTATTTTAGTGCCGATGTTTGTTTTCCCTGCGCGCCGCGTGGGGCGCATATTACGGGAAATTCGGCGCGACAGCATGGATTTAAATGCCAAAATGAGTGGTCAACTCCATGAAGCCCTGAATGTGGACGGGGCATTATTGGCGAAATTGTTTGGGCGACAAAATAATGAACAGAGCAAATTTCATGAACGCAGCCATGCCGTGGCGGCCATTGGCGTGCGCCAGGCGATGATTGGGCGGTGGTTTTTTGTTTTTTTAGGGCTAATCAGCGCGGTGGGGTCGGCGTTGGTGTTTTGGGTCGGCGGTCATTTGGTTTTGCAGGGCGAGTTTACGGTTGGGACAATTGTTGCTTTTGGTAACTATTTGAATCAACTTTATGGCCCTCTCAGCTTTATGAGCAACGCGCACCTTGAATTTGCCACGAGCATGGTCAGCTTTGAGCGCGTCTTTGAGGTGCTTGATTTGCCCGTTGAAATTGCTGATAAACCCGACGCGATTGCCTTAAACCAAGTGTCAGGGCAGGTTACTTTTGAGCAAGTTTCGTTTAGTTACACGGCGGGTGGTGACGGTGGGGCGAGTTTGCTCGGTTTGGCGGCACGGAATAATGGCGAGAGTGAAATTGAAGCCACGGCGGCGCGCGTCTCTACACGGGGCATGGCGATTGAGGGCATTAGCTTTGAGATTCAGCCAGGGCAATTGGTGGCTCTCGTTGGGCCGAGTGGCGCGGGTAAAACGACGATAACTTACTTATTACCGCGACTTTATGACCCCACGGCGGGGCAAATTTGTTTAGATGGACATGATTTGCGTGACCTGAAACAAAAATCGTTAGCTGATGCCATCGGCATGGTGACCCAGCAAACCTATTTGTTTCACGATACATTGAAGGCCAATTTGCTTTATGCTCGGCCCCAAGCGACCTCTGCCGAAATTGAGGCCGCGTGTCGGGCGGCGAATATCCATGATTTTATCACTGACCTACCGAATGGTTACGAAACGATTGTCGGTGAGCGCGGTTATCGGCTGAGTGGGGGTGAGAAACAACGTTTGGCGATTGCCCGCGTTATCCTCAAAGACCCGCGCATTTTGGTATTAGATGAAGCGACCAGCAGTTTAGATAGTCACAGTGAGGCTCTGATTCAGGAAGCGTTAGAGCGTATTATGCTAGGGCGCACCAGCATTGTCATTGCTCACCGTCTTAGCACGATTTTGGCGGCGGATGTGATTTTGGTGATGCAGGCGGGGCGGTTGGCGGAGCAAAGTCATCGGCAGGGTAATCAGTCGGCGCATGAATTATTGTTACAACAAGAGGGACTCTATGCTCATCTCTACCGCACCCAATTTCGGACCATGATGAAACAAGATTAAGGGATTAACAGATTTTTTTGGGCAAATTGGAGGGCAAACCTTTAGGTTTGCACTCCAGAAAAGTTTAATTTATGCCCTCGCGCAGTATCAGTATATCAAGATTTGTCATCCTCACCCCAGCCCTCTCCTACGTATCCCCATACGGGGATAAAGGAGAGGGAGCAAAATCTCCCTCCGATGTCGGGGGGATTAAGGGGGGTAGACTTGGCTTTTGCGTAAGTCCTAAATTTTGTAATAAAATCGGTTTATAAACTTTAACTTTCTTATGGTCATTGGCATTGATTATACGGCAGCCTTAAAACAAGGGGGCGGGATTGGGCGATATACGCGTGGTTTGGTCACGACTTTGGCGCGGCTGGATAGAACGCACCAATATCGTTTGCTTGCCACCAAAGACGCGCCCTTAGCCGATTTGCACCTATTTAATACTCATGCTAACTTTAGCCATCGCCGTTATCCATTGGCGGAACGGTGGATGACCATTGGCTGGCATCGTTTTTATCTGCCGATTCCTGTCGAGTGGTTTGCAGGGGAGGTGGATTTATTTCATTCGCCTAACTTCATTTTACCGCCGACGCGCCATGCCAAAACGTTGTTGACTGTTCATGACCTTTCCTTCATGCGCCACCCGCAGGGGGCGTGGCCGAGTTTGCGAAATTGGCTCAATAAGGTGGTGCCGCGTAGCTTGGCGCGGGCTGACCATGTGTTAGCCGATTCGGAACATACCAAACGGGATTTAATCGAATTATTCTCGCTCTCTACCGATAATATTACGGTGGTGGGTGCGGGGGTAGAGGCCCGTTTTCAATTGATAACTGATATAACGCAACGTGACGCGGTGCGCGCCCGTTATCGTTTGCCTGAAAAATTTATTTTAGGGCTAGGTACATTGGAGCCGCGCAAAAATTTTGTGGGGCTGATTCAGGCTTTTGAAAATTCGCCCGTTAGGGAAACGCATCATTTGGTGATTGGCGGTGGTAAGGGTTGGCTCTATGATGATATTTTTGCGGCGGCGGCTCATTCTGCGGTGGCGGAACGGATTCATTTGATTGGGTTTGTGGCGGATGAGGATTTGCCGTTGCTCTATAATTTGGCCGATATTTTCGCGTATCCATCCCATTATGAAGGCTTTGGGATTCCTGTGATTGAGGCCATGGCTTGTGGCACGCCTGTCGTTTGTGCCGATAATTCCTGTTTGCCCGAAGTGGCAGGTGAGGCCGCATTACAGGTGAACGCGACGGATAAGGCTGCTTTAGCGGCGGCTTTGCATGTTTTCGCGACAGATGAGGTGGCGCGGCAACAAGCGATTGAGCGAGGCTTTCAACAGGCGCGTAAATTCACCTGGGAAGCGGCGGCGCAACGTTTATTACAAGTATATGACCGTTTTTCCCTTTAGCCTTTATAACGTTTCAAACGTTATAAAGGCTGACCAGACCTCAAAGGTCTTTAAGACCTTTGAGGTTTAGTATCTGTGAGGTCTATTCTCAGTATATCAAGATTTGTCACCCTCACCCCAGCCCTCTCCCAAAGGGCGAGGGAGTCTCTTGTCTCCCCTCTCCCTTTGGGAGAGGGGCGGGGGGTGAGGGTGATTTAGTAGTTGCACTCAAATCTTGAAATACTGATTCTAATTTTCATAGCCCCAAAGAGTCGTTGACATATTTGCCAGATTGTACTATTATCTGTGTGAGTTAACATTATATAAAAACTTAAGGTTTAGACATTGCCATGAATTTTGAGCAACCTTTGAATATATCTCATGAGGATTGGGCTAAAACCCCGACTTTAGTTAAAACCTATATTCAGCAAGCCACCCAACAACTTGAGCAGTTAAAGGAAACCCTTGAGGCTAATCCTATCATCTCGACATTGCCTAATATGGCGGAATTGGCTTTGGAAGGGGAACGTCGTCAGGTTACGGTCATCTTTGCGGATATATCGGGCTTTACTGCCTTGAATGACGCGGCCAAAAGCCCGGCGGAAGTTGAGCTGGTGGTTTATGT
>Ga0316608_1000786_pt1 | contig 13789 bp, 8 predicted proteins | sample MIS2016152B_MG_FD_207673 | JGI IMG/M metagenome (GOLD analysis project Ga0316608, IMG submission 207673) | Microbial mat bacterial communities from Middle Island sinkhole, Lake Huron, Michigan, United States - MIS.2016.152B | ecosystem: Environmental > Aquatic > Freshwater > Lake > Sediment...
TTCTATAATTTTTGGTGATGCCATAAATGATATATTTAATAGTCCAAAGTTAATAAGAAAAATCCTTTTTGCAAATTTTGGACTATTTATTATTTCATTTTGGTATTACAATCAAATTGAAAAAAAAAGTCTGAATCAGATAATTACCTGCAAGTTTTTCGGAAACTAAAAATTGTGTTCTACCAAATTTGTTTTCAGGATTTTGATATATCGGTTCATATTTTCTGATTATTTGTGAATTGCTGATTACTATTTTTTTATTTTCCAAACTATTTAAAACCATTTCGTTAATTTTGTCGTTAGTGCATTTTGATTTCATTTCAATAACATTTGAAATTCCAATGTTTTGGAGTAGATAGTCATTTTCAATATTTAAACTATCTATTTCAATATTAAGTAATTTAGAATATTTTTGCAATGTACTTTTTAATTCTTCAAGATTTTGAATATCATATATTTTTTTATCAGTAAAATTTGTAAAATAAAACTCGATTTCAGAAAGTATTGCAATCTCATTTTTCAACAAAATTGTATCACTTAAATTTTTATTTTGCTGCAAGTTATCAATTACTTCCAGTAGTTGTGGAATATAATAATAAGAATAATATGTTTTATTGTCGATTTCTTTTTTTAAATCAAAAAATATTTGATTGTATTTATTTGTTTGAAATTGTTCAACGAGCAAAGCTTCATAAGCCCAACGAGAAATCATAAAATCAGCAATTACAGGCACATATTTTTCATTTTCAACCGATTTGTGCAATTTGTCGAATTTTATTATAACTCCGCTCAACAAAAGTTGTGGAATTAAAAGTAAAGGTATTATAATGTAAATACTTACAATATTTTTCAATCCGTCCGAAATATTTAAACCTAATAAATTTGAGCAGAATGAAACCGAAAACATAATAATCCAGAATTTGAAATTGAAATCTTCGATAAGTAATATTTTTGAACTTATAAAGACATATAAAAACATCTGAATCATAGAATTAATCATGTGGAAAAACACTTTACTCAACAAATAACTATTTCGGCTAAGTTTAAGAAAACGTTCACGTTCAAGTATTTTTCGGTCTCTGAAAATCTCCTCAGAACTTATTGATAATCCATAAAATAATGCAACAACAATGCTCATAAAGAAAAAAGCCGGAATATTTTCATTTTGCTGAAATGTATATTCAAAAATGTTATTGTTTTCAGAAATGTTGAAGTTTTTAGATAAAAAACTCAACAAAAATGCAAGTATTGGAACTTCTGCTAAAAGGATTATAATATATTGAATATCTGAAATTTTAGTATTAATACTTCTTTTCAGGTAAATAAAAAACTGTTGAATTTTTCCGGCAAATTTAATTTTTGGCAGTTCGTTTTCTGTTTTTGAATAGGTTGGGTTAATTTTGCTTTCAATATTTTCTTTATATTTCGTATTCCATTCTTTTGGAATTATCATTCTTTCAGGAATATAATCTCCACTTTCGTTAATTTTCTTAGCTTCAATTATCTGAAGAATTTTTTCGGGATTAAGACTTTGACAATTATCACATTCATAGGCATTTGTATCAACAAAATCAACTTCTTTTTTAAAATATGAAATTGCTTCAACAGGATTTCCACTATAAATTACATAACCTTCTTTATCTAAAACAATTATCTTATCAAATAATTTCAATATTTCCGATGACGGCTGATGAATATTTACATAAATTAATTTTCCGTGTAACGACTGAATTTTTAGCAAGTGAATGATATTCAAAGAATCAGAAGACGAAAGTCCCGATGTTGGTTCGTCAATGAACATAATAATGGTTTCGCGTAAAAATTCCATCGCCAGATTTACTCGTTTTCGCTGACCACCGCTTATTTTTTTGTTCAGAATATTTCCAATTTTATTATTTTTAATTTCCAAAAGTTCAAAATCTGATAAAATTTTATTAATTATTTTATCAATTTCAATATCACTTTTGTCGGCAAAAACTAATTTGCAATTAAAATAAAGGTTTTGATATACAGAAAGTTCTTCAATTAAAATATCATCTTGAGAAATATATCCGATATGATTGTTAAAATCAGCAATCTTATTGATATTTTGACCGTTGAAAAGAATTTCACCATTAACGGCTTTTAATTTTCCACAAAGCAAATTTAGCAATGTAGTTTTTCCGACACCGCTACTTCCCAAAATACCAACTAATTCGCTGTTTTTATTTATAAAACTGAACTCTTTTATTCCAACTTTGCTTTTTGGATAATTAAAAATTATATTTTTAGGAAAAAATTCAAATCTGAAAGTTTGCTTATTTTCAAGAAAAATGTATTCGATTTGAGAATAGAATATTGGTTCAATTAAATCATTTTTTAAAATATCGCCTTGTCTGAAAATATTAATGTAATTGTTTTTTAATTCTTTTCCATTTAAAAATATCGTATCCACATTTTTTTTGGTAAGAATATAAATATTCATTTCTTCAATAAATAAAACATATATTTTTGAATTTAAACCTTCACGCTCAAGGTGTTTAAAATATTTGTTAGGTGTTTTATCAATTGTCAGAATATTTTCACGGATAATTTCTTCAAAAAAATTCCCCATTATGAAATGATAAATTTTTTCTAGAATAGTTGTAGGAATTTTTAAGATTTCAGCAATAGTTAAAATTGCATCGTAAGCAATTTGTTTTTTGTCTTTGTGTAGAAATATTAACGGCTCATAATAGTTAACTAATTCTATTAAATTAATTACCAGTAACATGCGTTGATATTTATCAATGCTATTTTTAATTTTATTAGCTATTATTACAATTTTGAGTGTTGAAAAATTTTGATTATATTTTTTATTTTCAATATTTTTTTTTTGAATTTCATCATAAAAATTAATGTAAAAATTAATGTATTCGAGGGTTAAAAAAAAAGATAAATATTTTTTTAAAAATATTTTTATTATCTGAAAATTAGAATTATAACTAATTTTAGATATTGCAACAAAAAGCATTATAATACTTTTTATGGTTTTATCATTCATTGAAATTTTTTTTTCCAAAGCTCAGGTTTTTTCTAAAAAAATATATCCGTATAAATACTTAATTTTATTTTCGGGTATTTAGTTCGTTTTTTATGGTTTTTAATTAAGATAACTTTGTTACACTGTAAAAGGTAATATTTTTTACTTTAATTCGTGACTTTGTGCCTTCGTGTTCAACAAATTATTAAATACCAACACAAAGGTACGTAGACACAAAATTAAAATATTTGATTTTAGATAACTACAAACTAAAAATTTAAAAAAATGAAACGAAAATATTTATTACTCTTGCTCATAATTGTATTTTTTTCGTGTAAACAAAACACAAAAGTTGAAAATAACGAATTGAATCTTGGAACAGAGAATGAAGAATTTGAAGAACAAATAAATGATGTATATTATTTAATTCCTTCACCTTACGAAATTGCAGAGTATTTAAATGAAAATCATGATAAAATAAATTCGTCAGTTTTAAACTCTGTAACTAATATAAAAAAATATCAGTTCAGAACATCACAAGCTCTAAATCTTGGAGTTTACTCAGCCGATTTATCTTATCTAGCATTATCAGGAGATTATAGTAATGCTAATGAGTATTTTGAAGTAATCGGAAATTTATGTAACGAGCTTCAAATACCTGTAATTGAAGATGATTTATTAAAAAGAATAAATAACAATCTAAAGAATGCAGATTCGTTGCAATCAATTTCTAACGAATTATATTTCAATATAGTTGGATTTCTTAACAATAATCAAAACGACAAACTTTTTGCTTTAATAGCTTCTGGTTTTTTTATCGAAAGTCTTTATATTTCAATAAGTATTGAAGATAAATTTTCGGAAGACAATAAAATTCTGCAACGCATTTACGAACAAAATTTTATACTTAGCAGTTTATTAACAATTCTTAGCAAATATTCAGAATATAAGGATATTAATATAATTTATCAAAATCTCGAAAGTTTAAATATAGAATTCAAAAAAATTAATTATTCCAAAACCAAAAAAACATATATTTCAGTTAATGATACAATTATGATAAAGGGTGAACGAGAAATTTCACTTACTGATGAAAATTATAAAAGTATAAAAAATCAGATTCAAAATTCAAGAAATAATTTTATTAATCTAAACTGATTTTGATTTTAAAACCTAAAATAAAATTACAATGAAAAACATAATTAAAATATCACTTCTCTTACTAATATTACAGTCTTTCAATTATTTGTATTCGCAAGATTGCTCCGATTATTATACTAAATGTAAACAGCCATCTAAAATTTTTGAAAAAAGCGGCATGTCAAGAGGTTTTAAAATTAGTCAAGGTGATAGTTCCGAAATTAACTTAAACTTATACGCTAATAGAACTTATTATATTTCAATAACAGGAGATGAAATTTTGGGAAATATTCAATTAATATTATTAAGTGCTGAAGGTGATATTATATATGATAATTCTGTTGACGAATTCAAACAATTTATAGTTATGACAACAGAAATAGCTACACAATTAAAACTACAAATAATTTCACAACCTGAAGTATATGAAAATCAGTCTAAAACAAAGTATTGTGCCGGCGTTTATGTTGCATATACATCTAATAAATAAATTTTTAGCATTAATTTTTCTGTTATTAATTTCAAATACATTATATAGTCAAATAATTAGTGCAAATTTTTATACATCAGCAACAAATGGTTGTATTCCACATGTAGTAACTTTTCATAACACATCTACTCCCGAAGCCGGTTTGTCTTATTTTTGGGATTTTGGAAATGGAGTTGTTTCAACGGTTTTTGAACCTACAATTTCTTTTTTACAGTCAGGGGAATTTGATATTTCGCTAATTATATCTGATGGAAATCAAAAGGATACACTTATTTTAGAAAATTACATTAAAGTATTTGAAAATCCGCAACCTAATTTTACAACTGCAAATGCACAAACCGGTTGTGCTCCGTTTTCTGTTAATTTTTTAGATAACACAATACTCGGAGGTGCTGATATTATTTTTTGGAGTTGGGATTTTGGAGATGGACAAATATCTAATAATCAAAATCCAAACCATATTTTTGAGTACGAAAATATTTTTGATGTTTCGCTTCAAGTTATTGATTACAAAGGGTGTAAAAGTATTTATAAAAAAAATCAATTTATAATAACATCAAAACCAGAAGCTGATTTTTATGCAACAGATACAATTGAATGCGATGGAAATTTAACAGCTCAATTCAATAACATTTCCTCCGGTTACTCTGTAATTCAGTACTTTTGGGATTTTGGAGATAATACCTTTTCTACCGAAGTTAATCCTGTACACAATTATTTTGACGAAGGAAAATTTGATGTAAAACTCAAAATTACAGACTCTTATAATTGCTCTGATTCTATTTTAAAAAATGATTACATTTACATTGATAATATTACTTCTGAATTTACAGTTTCAAAAGACACAGCTTGTATTGATGAAACTATTTTTTTTACTAATCAATCCAATTTTGCAAATTCGTTTTTATGGGATTTTGGCGATGGAACTTTTTCACAAGCAAGAAATCCAAATCATAAATATTCATCTTCAGGTAATTACATAGTTAAATTATTTGCGTCTTATACCGATGGTTGTTCTGATACTTCATTTTATCAAATTAATATTGAGGAAGTTGTTGCAAATTTTTCTGTTTCAGAAAATTTCAGTTGTAAAATACCATTTTTAGTAAATTTTACCGATTTGTCTGTTAATGCAATCAATTGGGAATGGGATTTCGGTAATGATGTATATTCTGATTTACAAAATCCTATAAATATCTACAATTCACAGGGTATTTTTTCTACAAAATTAAAAATTGAAAGCATACATGGGTGCAAAGACTCTTTAAAACTTGATTCTAACGTATTAGTTATAAAGCCAAAAGCATATTTTACACCAAATATGTTTACTGAAGTAAATAAATTGAAAGGTTGTGTTCCTATAAAAGTTAATTTTAAAGATGAAAGTATATATTTAAATGATTATGATTCAATTAACTCGTGGTCATGGAACTTTGGAAACGGTAACACTTCAATTAAGAAAAACCCATCGGTAATTTATAATCAGCTTGGAAGTTTTAATGTAAATCTCAGAATTACAACTGCATTGGGTTGTTCTTCAGAATATAGTGCTACAGCAAAAACAGGAACAAGACAAAATGCAAATTTCATTACAGATTTTGCCGATACGATTTGTGCGTCCCAAAAAATTCATTTTTTTGATATTTCAACTGATTCAACAAAAATTAATGAACGGTTATGGGAATTTGATGATGAAAATTATTCAGCGAGTAAAAATCCTATACATCAATTTGTTGATACTGGTTATTTTGATATAAAATTAACTGTATTTAATAATGGTTGCCCAGATGATACAACTTTTAAAAAATTAATATATGTAAATGGTCCAATCGCTAAGATAGAAAAATTTACCGAGTGTGAAAATCCTCTTGAAAGTCATTTTACTCCAGAAATTATTGATGCCGATAAATTTTACTGGAATTTTGGTGATGGTTCAAGTGTAGATTCTTTAAATTCAAATCCGGTTCATACTTATTCTGAAAGAGGAATTTATGATGTTAATTTGTTATTAAAAAATTATTCTAATAATTGTAATTTTAATGCTACAAAAACAATTCAGTTATATGATTTAAAAGCTGTTATAAATACAGATACTACTTTTGGCTGCAAAGGTTTAAATGTATCTTTTATTGGTGATGCTTCAATAGATATTACCAATTTTAGCGGTACTGGGTTTAAATATTTATGGGATTTTGATGATGGTACACAGCCAGTTTACACTCATGAAAATGCAAATAAGATTTTTACTGAAAAAGGTGTATATGATGTTAAATTAAAAGTTAAAGATGCTAACGGCTGTTATGATTCAACAACCAGACAGATAAGAATTTATAATACTGATGCAGATTTTTTTGCTTCCGATTTTGTAGGCTGTATGCCTATGGATGTTAACTTTAATAATACTTCAATTTCTGATACCTTGACAAATATTTGGAAATGGGATTTTGGTGATAATCAATTCTCTAATGATGAAAATATTTCTCATACATACAATAATTTTGGAAAATTTACGGTAAAATTGGTTGTCGAAAATGTAATCGGTTGCAAAGACAGTATTATTAAAACCGATTATATTCAAGCTCTTAAACCTATTCCAAATATTTCTGCAAACGACAAAACTGTATGTGTATCTGATACAATATTTTTTTCAAATTTTTCTAACGACAGCATAATTTCATATTCGTGGAATTTTGGTGATTCTTTTACTTCTGATATTGCAGAACCTTCACATTTTTATTCAAATTCGGGAAATTATAATATTTCTCTCCATCTTATTGATGTACAAGGTTGTGATTCTACAACTATTTTTGAAAACTATATTCATGTCCAAAGTCCTTCGGTTCCTGATTTTATTGCAGATTCAACATTTTCAAATTGTTATCCGCTTGTTGTCAATTTTTTCGATATAACTGGAGATAATAATGTTACCCAAAGATTGTGGAATTTTGGAGATAATAATTCTTCGGCTCAAATTCTAAATCCTAAGCATACATATAGTTATCCAAATGAATTTGATGTTTCTTTAAAAAATACTACATCGTATGGTTGTGTAAGTGAGACTATTAAAGAAAAGTTTATTAAAGTTGATGGACCGTCTTTAGATATTATTATTCCTGATACAATTTGTAAAAAGCAAGAAACTATTTTAATTGCAGAAAATTTGCAAAATATTTACAGTTTAGTCTGGATTTTAGGTGATGGCAATGTTGCTTATAATGATACTGTTATTCACAAATATAATTTAACAGGTGATGTTTCGCCTGTATTAATTGCAATGAGCGATATTTTAGGAGTTTGCAATAAATATTTTATCGATTCTATTCATATTCGAGAAGTTATTGCAGATTTTCAAACTTCTGACGACATTTATTCAGGCTGCGTACCTGTGAATTTACAGTTTCAGAATAATTCATTAAATTACAATAATTTACAATGGTTATTTTCAGATGGAAATATTGTTTCCGAAATTAATCCGTTTCATGTTTTTCAAAATTCAGGAATTTATCAAGTTAAGTTAATAATAAATAGTAATACAGGTTGTTCTGACACTTTAAAAAAGCAAATTGAGGTTTTTCCGTTACCGGATATTTCAACTTCCAAAGATACAATTATTTGCAGAGGCGATTTTGTTAATTTATTTGCTCTCGGTGGCGAAAATTATTATTGGTTACCCGATAAATATTTAGATAATTCGTTAATTGAAAATCCGGTTTCAACTCCTGATTCATCAATTACTTACAGAGTAAATGTTACAGATAAAAATTTCTGTGAAAATTTTTCAGAGATTAAAATCAAAGTTCAGCAAGAACCTGAAATTGTTTTAAACGACACATCAATTGTTATTGGAGAAACCATAAATTTGAATATAAGTTCCTCTGATATTGCTACATATTCGTGGTTACCGGAATATGATATTTTGTGTTCAGATTGCTCCGAAAATACACTTAAACCTTTGGAAACAACATTTTACCAAATAACTGTAACCGACACAATGGGTTGTTTTACAAAAACTTTTGAATATTTGGTTGATGTTATGTTAAAATATTCGGTTGATGTTCCGACAGCTTTTTCTCCAAATAATGATGGTGTTAATGATGTTATTTACGTTGACGGATGGGGAGTTAAAGAACTTTTGGAGTTTAATATTTACAATCGTTTCGGCGAACTTGTTTTTTCAAGTAATGATATAAATGTTGGTTGGAACGGAACTTACAAAAACAAACTTCAAAACATTGAAAGTTATACTTATTCAGTCAAAGTTTTGACTTATGATGACCAGATTCTTACAAAAACAGGTGGAATAAAATTGTTGAAATAAATATACGCTTTAACAACTTGAGACTGTCTCAAAACTGTCAAAAATGGCGTCATTGCGAAAAACGCAGTTTTGAAGCAATCTGTAAATGAATACCTTCGATGTTGAAGATTGCTTCGTTGCACTCGCAAAGACGGGTTTTGAGATAGCCTCAAGTTCAAAAGTAAAAAACTAAAACCATGAAAAAAATACTATTTTTCATTTTTTCATTTTTCATTTTTCATTTTTCATTTTCTCAGGATATTCATTTTTCGCAATTTTATGATAATCCTGTAATTATAAATCCTGCAAATACCGGAAATTTTTCTGGAAACTGGAGAGTTATTAGTAGTTTTAGAAATCAAACAAATTCAGTAAATTCGCCATACAAAACCACAACTTTAACTTTTGAACATCCTGTTTATTATTACACCGAAAAAGCGTCTGTTGGGTTAATTTATATAAACGATTTTGCTTCGGATAACACTTTAATAACCAATAAAATTTATTTTTCAACCGCATATTTCAGAAAAATATCAAAAAAATCATATTTGCATCTTGGTTTTCAATTTGGTTATGTTCACAAAAAATATTCTTTAGAAAATCTTTCTTTTCCGGACCAGTTTGATATGGAAACCGGACTTTTCAATCCAAATTCACAAACTTTGGAATATTTTGAAAATCAGAAAAAATCGTATCTCGATTTAAATTGGGGATTAATGTGGAGCCGAATTACTGATAATCTGAAAATTGAAACAGGAATATCAATGTTTCATTACAATTTACCTAATGAATCTTTTTTCGAAAATGATGAAAATTTGCCTTTAAAATTTAATTTACATGGATATTTAATTTACACTTTTGAAAATGATATTTTTCTATCCCCAAAACTATTATATTCAATTCAAAAGAAAGCTTCTGAGTTTCTCATTGGCAGTGATATCGGGTATAGTTTTGAAAATAATACAAAGGTCTTTGCCGGAACTTATTTCAGAGGTGGTTTTTTCAGAAATTCAGATGCGTTTATTGCAAGATTTGGACTTTTATACAAAAATTTTGAATATTCATTTAACTACGATTTGGAATTATATTCAAAACGGAACAACAGTTTTTCAAAGACTGCATTTGAATTAACAATAAAATATATACGACCTTTAACGGAGATTAAAAATACAACAATTCCTTGCGAAATTTTTTAATAGGGTCAAAAAAAATCGTCATTGCGAGGTCTTTTTCAGACCGAAGCAATCTGTTAAAGGTTTTAGCTGTTGTAAATTAACAAAAGTGGTAATTATACTAAATTGTGAATATAATTTGGATTTTATTTTTAACACGAAGTCACTAAGACACTAAATTAAAATACTTTGTGTCTCCGTGTCTTTGTGTTCAATTCTAAATTATTTAGACATATTAGTATATTAACAGATTGCTTCACTATCGTTCGCAATGACGAGTTATGAAAAACATGTATAAAAATATCAATCTTATGAAAAAACTTTTTACCATATTAACCATATTATTTTTACTGAATATAAATTATTCTTATTCTCAAAATGAAGTCAAATATTTAAAAACTTGGCAATTGAAAGGATATGCTAAAAGTGCAGAACGATACAACGACTATTACTCTGCAATTGATTATTATTCAGAATATCTGAAAAGAAAACCTGATGACATTAAAATTTCTAAAAAACTTGCCGGATTATATTTCAAGGCTAATAATTACACAAAAGCTTCTGAGTTATTTATAAAAAATTATAATAAAAATACAAATAAAAACACTGACCAGCTTTTTTATTACGCTCAGACTCTTAAAAATTTAGAAAAATATGATTCTGCAATAGTTTGCTTCGAAATGTTTAACAATTCTCTTGATTTACCTGAAATTAAGAAATCAAAAAAATCAAAAAAAGTCAAAGAAATAACTGAAAAACAGGTTCTTTCCTATTTTTCAAATCTCGAAATTCAGGGATGTAAACTTGCCAAGCAACAAACTCTTGATTCAATAAAAATTATTCATTTAGATAATCAAATCAACACTTTACATGTTGATTTTTCGCCAATTATAATTAACGATTCTCTTTTTTATTATAATTCTTTAAATCAGAATTCAATTCCTGTTTTTGACAAAATTGATAATCCCGAAACCGTTTATACAAAATTTTACAAAGCTCAAAAAACAGAAAATGAATGGATTAAAAACGAAAATATTGAGTTTCCTTTTTCAAATCTGGATACAGCAAATGTTGCAAACGGCGTTTTTTCTCCCGATAATCAAAGATTTTATTTTTCTGTGATTACGAAAAACTGGAAATATCAAAATATTTCATCAATTTATGTAACCGAAAAAAAATCAGGTATTTGGTCAAAACCAGAAAAATTATCAAATAATATAAATCTGAAAAATTATTCATCAACTCAACCTGCGATTGGTAATTGTTTTGACAAAAACTTAGATATAATATATTTTGTATCAGACAGAAAAGGTGGAGTAGGAGAGAAGGATATCTGGTACACCGTTTACGATAAACAAAACAAAAAATACAAAAAACCTGTAAATGCCGGAACTTACATTAATACTCCAAAAGACGAAATTACACCTTTTTACGAAATCAATACTAAAACATTGTTTTTCAGTTCAAACGGTTTTGTTTCACTCGGTGGTTTTGATATTTTTAAGGTTTCGGGTGAACTTGTAAACTGGACAAAACCCGTAAACATGGGAATCCCGATAAATTCTTCATTCGATGATTTTTACTTTGTCAGAAATTCAACAAAAGATTTTGGATTTATTGTTTCAAACAGAGCCGGAACTATGGAACTTAAAAGTCCAAACTGCTGTTATGATATTTTTGAATATACAAAACTCACTTCTGATGAGATTTTTTATGAAGGTGTTGTATATGAAGAAGAATATAATCTTTATAATGAAATCAAAGAAAATTTTGAAAATGATACTGTCAAAAATGAAAATATGATAAAAAATTATATTGATAGTATGATTGTTGTTTTAGAAATTAAGAATGAAAATTCAAACGAAAATATATACTTAAAAGAAGACACAACTAATATTGTTGGCGAATTTAGTTTTGAACTAGAAAATGATAAAAATTATGTAATTTCTTTTAATTCAGACGATTATATTAATTCAGAAATTGAAGTTTCAACTTTCAAAAATATTGAATATGCCAATCAACTTATCGGATTAGTAAAAAATCCGGACAACGCAATAGTTATCAATAATATATATTTTGAATTTAACGAATATCTTTTAACCGAACAGTCAAAGGAACTTATTGATACCTCTCTTTTTCTGATTATGCGAGAATATCCGCAAATTGTTGTGGAAATAAGTGCACATACAGATTATATCGGCACAGAAGAATATAATTTGGAATTATCTCAAAAACGAGCCGAAAGTGTTGTTAATTATCTTTATTTAAAAGGAATAGAAAAAGATAGGATGAAGCCGGTCGGTTACGGAGAATTGTTGCCAATTGCTTCTGCAATAAATCCGGACGGTACTGATATTCGAGAAGGTAGAGAAAAAAATCGTAGAATTGAATTTAAAATTATTGGATTAAAATAATTATTTTACTTTAGTTGTATATAAAATGTTGCAAAAAAAATCGTAAATTTGCAATAATAAATTTTATTATAATAAATGGACAAAAATTTAATAAATTCACACGATAGATTTTTTAAAGAGCTGTTTTCCAAAAAAGAAGAAGCCAGAGAATTTGTATTAAAAACTTTTCCGAAAGAAATTACTCAAAATCTGCATTTGGAAACATTGGAACTTGATAAAACAGAATATATTGATAATAAGCTACAAACAAGTTTTTCTGATACTATTTATAATTGTAAATATGGTAAAGATATTAACATTAAAATTTCATTGCTTTTTGAACATAAAAGTTATCCTGTAAATTTTCCTCATTTACAGCTTTTGGGTTATATGCTTAAAATCTGGAAAACGCAAATTAAACAAAAACAGAAACTTACTCCAATAATTCCAATTATTTTTTATCACGGTCAAAAAAAATGGACAAAAAAACCTTTTGAACAATATTTTAATGATTTAGACAATACTTTACTTAATTTTATTCCCAGATTTGACTATCAAATAATTGATACGTCTGATTTTACAGATGAAGAAATAATTAAACTTTTTGAAAGTCTGCAATTACAAATCGGAATTCTTTTATTAAAAAATATTTTCAATGAGCAAAAAATTCTGAACGAAATTAATAATATATTTGCTGGAATAAATCAATTATTGCAAACTGAACAGGGAGAACAGTTTTTTGAAACAATTATTGCATATTTATATTATTCAACCAAAATAGAAACCTCTAAATTAGTAGAAAAAATGAGAACAATATCGCCAAAAGCCGGAGAAAAATTTATTTCTACTGCAATGAAATTGCACATGGAAGGAAAAATTGAAGGAAAAATTGAAGGAAAAATTGAAGGAAAAATTGAAGGAAAAATTGAAGGAAAAATTGAAGGAAAAATTGAAGGAAAAATTGAAGGAATAATTGAAGGAAAAATTGAAGGAATTGAAGTGGGTATAAAAAAAATTGCTTTTTCAATGTTTCAAATGGGATATTCCGATGAAGAAATAATTAAATTAACAGGAATAAGTAAACAACAACTTGATTATTTGAAAACACTTAAGGAATTTAAAATTGATTTAGAAATTAATTGATTATCTGACAATTTTTTCTTATAAATTAGTAGAAAAAATGAAAAAAATATCGCCAAAAGCCGGAGAAAAATTTATTTCTACTGCAATGAAATTGCACATGGAAGGAAAAATTGAAGGAATTATTGAAGGAATAATTTAAGGAAAAATTGAAGG
>Ga0316608_1000787_pt1 | contig 13788 bp, 5 predicted proteins | sample MIS2016152B_MG_FD_207673 | JGI IMG/M metagenome (GOLD analysis project Ga0316608, IMG submission 207673) | Microbial mat bacterial communities from Middle Island sinkhole, Lake Huron, Michigan, United States - MIS.2016.152B | ecosystem: Environmental > Aquatic > Freshwater > Lake > Sediment...
TATCATCCTCTATTGCCTTTTTTATCAAAAATGTTATAAATATATATACACCCCATAGCCTATTTTTGGCAAATTGGGGGGGTATACGTTAGTGAGATTTAGTTTTAGGAAGATTAGCTGGAATTTAGCAAGAAGTAGTAAGTTGATTGGTGCGGGGCTATTGGGGCTTGTGCTTGTTACACTATTACTCTTATGGCCGCAATTTGCTCAAGCTCATCAGGAGCCTACTCAAAATGTGTTTGCTCAAAAACAAAATAGTAATATCCCTTTGTATCAAACAATACCTTTGACTGTTTTTGTAAAGCCACCGTCGGGAGTTGTACAAGGTAACAACCAAGATGTTAACTATACCCTAGTTTTTACTGTAGGTGAACTGTCTGATCTTGCCACTGTAACTGTTACTAATGACCTGATTGGACCTATTACTTTGACAGGACAAATAAGGAGTTGGTCATCTAACAAAGGAAAATCAGGCATTCCAACACAAGCTAATAATCAGTTGGTCACAGTGGTTTCAGGGTTGACCACAAGTGAGGTGGTTACGGTAACTTTTACGGGTAAAACCACGTATCCCGATTTTAATGGTGAAGAAGTGGTTAATACAACTAGTGTTGACCCTACTATTTCGGCCAGTATTACCAATCCAATTGTTAAGACAAAGGTACTTGATTTAATCATTGATTTAAGTATTCCTTCTTCATTGGTGTGGATAGGGGCAGGTATACCATTCAAGTACACATTGTTAGCAACTAACATTGGTGACCGTGACCCAACTGATGTCAAAATTACCCAAACCTTACCCCCTAATGTAACTTTTGCAGAAGTTAGAGATAAGGACACAGGTACAAAACTACTTCCGTCGCAATATACGCTTTCAGGTGTTCAACTGATTTTGGATAATGTTACTATTTTACATGGTGAATCGCAATCATGGGAAGTAGAAGTAACAGTAGAGAATCCTTTACCTTATACACGTAAGGAATTGAATAGTAGTGTAGTGATTGTAGATAAAAGTGACCCAGGCTCACATGCTGACTCGGTCAATTTGCCTAACACTGATGCCAATGTTGTTTTAAAAATTGCTCAAGTGGAAAAAAATAATGTGACTCAGGTTTTACCTGGCCAGCCGTTAGCTTATAAAATCACCGTTGATCATATAACGACTCCACCAAGTAATTCTAAACGTCATGCAGGAGATATTTGGCTAAAACTGACACTTCCTTCACCTATTGCAGGGGGGGCCGATGTGTCTGGTGTTTGTGTTCCCATATCCACTAACAGTGTTTCAAAAGTGCTTAAGGTGAGCGGTTTGGATGTGGGTAATTCAGTGAGTTGTCAGTTACAGGTTACAGTAGCAGACATTATTCCTTATAATGCTGAAACTTTGACCCATACAGTGGTGATGACTTATTATCTCAATAAATATGATGAAGACAGTAAATCACCACCTCAACCTGTTGGGCCTTATGAGTTACCTATCATTATTAAAGCCTATCCCAAACTATCCCTCACCGAAACAGTGTTTCCCACCTTAGGGCGGCCTGGTCAACCTTTGACTTACACGATTAATCTAACCAATAGTGAAGCCCAAGCTGCGGCAGGAGTGGTCATTACAAAAACCTTGCCTTCTTCTGTGACTTTGCTCTCTTATTCAGGCGATGCTACTCATCCTATGGCGGGAGTGACGGTTGTTTATAATCATCCACATCTTGTTTGGACGTTTACTGAGCCAGTGACCAAAGGGATTACAAACCAATTGATGGCCTCTGTTATAGTGTCCACAGACACCTTGTTCAGCTATCCTATTACGCAAACAGTGGTTATGACCGCTAGTTTTAACCTCAATGACCAAGATAAAATGGGCGAAAGTACTTCTGCCGTTTCGCACACTATTGTAATTACTTCTGCACCTAATCTTGACCTTCAATTGTCGGGTCCGAGTACTGTGGATTCGGGGGCGACTGCAGCGTATACTCTCGTAATTTCTAACTATGGTTTTGCGACAGCTAAAGGAGTGGTTGTAAAGATTAAGCAGAACCCTGCTTACATGACCCTGAACTCTGCCATTAGAAATGGTAGCCTCATTCCTTTTCTAGGTGCGAATGGGAATTGGACACTCAATTTGGGTGATTTTGCCCCGACTGACCCCTTACAAAACATTGTATTAAACTTTACAGCAAATGCCGTTACTAGTGCTGATGTTCCTGTTGATACGAGTATGGTGGTGACTGAGAATGAAGGCTATGACCCTATAACTAGCAATAACTTCGCGAGTAAGGCTACGGTCATAAAAGTGGCTTCGGATATTCACTTAACCTTTTCTGGATCACCTTTATCAACTGGACCTGGGGGTATTTTAGGATATACGTTGGAAGTGAATAATACAGGGTCAGGGCCTGCATATACTGTGGTGGTGCGTATTCCTATACCTACTTACAGTACCTTGCTTACGGGAACAGCCCAAACCTATCCTTCAGGCTATAGCAGTAAAGGGACATATGTTGAATGGGTTATCCCTTCCCTTAATATTAATGACCCTAAGACCTATCACCTTGAGGTTAAGTTGGATAGTGTATTATCTCAGAAACAATTTGTTTTGACTAGCACGGCTACAGTTAATGTAACATCAACAACTCCGATTACTTTAACCAGTGACCCTGTAATCGTTCAGGTGACTGTACCCACTCAGTTGGAGGTTAGTCATGGCTATACCCCTCTTTGGGCTGAACCAGGGGGTTTGATTACCTATACCATTTGGATAACCAATAATGGTAATATTAATGCTGATGCAGGTTCGGCGGTTGTTACTATCACTACTTCTGATTACATGACATATAAAGCAGGAGGAACCTGTAGTTCAGCTATCGCAGCCCGAAGTAAAGAGTTACAACCTATTCCCATTAGTTTGCTTGCAAAAACGGGAGTTTCTTGTACTATTACCCTCAAAGTAGATACAACGAATTTACCTGCGTCATTGTGGGATATAGGTTTAGAGAGTGTCGTTTCTGTTACCGCTAAGTTCGCAGGCGCGGTTGATGTGAAGGACTCTAAAAAGTCTGTGCCTATTACTGCCCCTCTTAAAATTGATCTGACTATTGTTCCTAATAAGGACACGGTGTTAGATAAAGAACCCGTAACTTATACGGTAAAGCTTAAGAATAATGGACAAATTGGCCTGAAAGATGTGGTCTTAACTGTAGCCTTGCCGCATCAGTATGTACAACATGGATACACTATGCCTCCTACATGGGCGATTGGTGAATTAGCTGTAGGGCAGGAAATAACAAAGGAGGTGTATTTAACAGCGCGGTCTGCACTTTCTGTTTCTTTCATGACTACCGCGACGGTAACGGCTAACAATGGCTATAGTCAGACTATGCCAGCTAAAGTGACCATTGGTGATTTTCCTGATTTAGGGGTTCAAGTAACGCGCATAGTAGCAGCCCCTGATGCGGCAGGTGGTATTACGGTTACTTATGCCATTACAGTAAAAAATGACAGTCGCGTTTCGTCATTGGGAGGTTCGTTAACTATTGGTATACCCCAATATACAACTATGGTCACTACCCCCCAATGCGCTAGTCAAACTTCCCCATCAATACCTGATTTGGGCGCGGGGGCAGAAAAACCCTATTGTTTCATGGTGAAGGTCAATAATCCTTTGGCTTCGGGAGTTGATGAGATTGTGTCTACAGTGGAAATTCAGGCTAAGGACTCGGTACTTACACCAAGTAATGATAGGGTTGAGGTTAAAGTACGGCTTGATGAGGCTAGACCTAATTTAGCCATTACCATCACTATGACCAAAAAGGATGGCACAAATGAGCCAGTAAAGGTAGGGGACAGATTGATTTATACGCTTTGGTTTTCAAACCCAGGCAATCAATTAACTGTTCCACCTGCAATAGCATTCCAAGTTTCACCAGGGCTCGCTACTGTTGATAGTTCTCTTAATTGCCCTACTGGTACATTCAGGTCTGCAAATACGTATACTGCTACCTTCAAAATGACTGATGTTCTTTCGGGTATTAATGAACAGTGTTCCATTAATGTTGAGGTAGTAAAAAAATTGCCTGGATTAGGTAAGGCCATGTTACAGGCAACAGCTACTATTACTGATGGTAATGTGAATGGGCCAGACGCGAATATCGGTAATAACAGTGCCACATTGATTGATGAGATTGTGCCGCGTGAAGGGATTGAGTTAGGTATTAGTAGTTATCCTCCTGAAGGGATACACATTACCAAAAATATCATTACCCATACTCTGACCCTGACAAATGAAGGTGAATCCCCCGCAGAACGGATGCTAGTGCGAATTTGGCCGACCAATTTCAAATCATTTAATAGTGTGTCAGGTTGTGTGATTAAGGAGGTTAGCACTGGGCTGTTTGAGTGGGTGATTGACCAAAAACCATTCCCTGCTCAAGGTGTTGCTCAATGTCAATTGGTGGGTGTGCCATTGAATCGGATAAAGAATGTTTCTGTCAAAGCGACCACCGATTGTGATAGTGGTTGTGCGCCTGAAACCGATCAGATGACGAACCATATCTACCAAACTCCCATCGTGACCATGGCTCCGAGTGCAAAGACCACCTTTTTAGGAGATGTACTGACCTATACCATTAGCCTAACTAATTCAGGTGGCTTGGATTTACCTGTAACGGCAACTTTCAACTATTCACCTGCTAACACAGTAGCACCGCGTTCTCTCCGCACAACATCATGGCCGATAGATTTCATGACGGCCTCTCCATCTGTGACGAACTTTGTTGTTCCTAAGAATGGTAATGTAACTTATCAGAATGTTATCACTGTGCCAGACGAAGGGGCGCAGACAGTTGAGGTAGAGTTACTTTGGGAAGATGCGATTAGTGGGTTACAAAAACTCCCTAAACAAATTATAATTGTTTACCCTGTTGTCCAGGTGGATATAACCGATAATCGTAACTTTGTGGTGCCAAAAGCAGTGATACCCTATACGGTGACGGTGGTCAGTGACCAACTCATTAACAATATGAGCTTAACGGTCACGTTACCTGTGAGTATTACGGCGGTCGAGGCTCCTGGTTGGGTCGTGAATGGCTTAAAAAGCGTAACTTGGAATAACCTCAACTTAAGCAAGAACGTAACCCAAACCTTGATATTCACTACCATCGTCATTAGCCGAACCCATAGAGATTATGTGGAGATGAATAGTGAGGTACAGGCATATGCGGCGGGCATGGAAAAAGCCATAACCGCGACTGACTCAACGCTGATTCTCTCGCCCATCTCGGTCATCGTGATTGGTCCTGTATCGGTTGCCTTGGGTGATGCGGCCAAGTTTTTCTACATCATTAGTAATATTGGTGATGAAGAGCTGACCATTGACGACATCTATAGCTCTTTAACGGGGCGCGATTATCGCTACGCCGTAGGGACAAAAGAGGATTTAGCGAGTTTTGTAACCGATAATATTATCGTGCTTACGGCCACTTATGATATTGAGGTGCCTGATACGATTGTCGGTCCGCCCATGTTAAGCAACATTGTAACTGTGAGTGGGACACAAAAGACGGCAGATAAGTTTTTTGTGATGGGTGTAGGGGGTAATACGCCTGAGTTTCTCAAGGTCGTTCCTCCACCAGGTACTGACCCCACTTTTAGCCCTGTTTTAACGACTTCAATTACCTACAAGGGGGATTTTGAGTTAGCGGTTATCGGTGAACCTGGTGATGAAAGCTATACCGTGACTATTCGTAATTTACCTAAGCCTCGCGCCGATGGTTCACCTGTAATTAGTCTAACGATAGATTATGGTGATGGGGAAGATGAACCTTGGGTTAATGGTAATGATACGCAACTCAGTAAGAATGAAGTTTGGACGCGTGTCGTGACAGCGAGTAGGTTCCCTAGCCTGATTAGTACCATTACGGTGGCGGGGTTGAATGGGAATTATGAGCCTGTGTCTCATACCTATACCTTAAATCGGTATTACAAAAATGACTTGCCCATTTTAACCCATGACTTCTCACCGCACCCTATTCGGGTTAGTATCGCTAAAATTTCTCAGGATAAGCATGCTGTAAGTGAAACCGCAACAATTATGTTCCGTTTGGATACGGTTGAACTTAATGGGGCGAGGATTGAATCTTATGATCCGACAGATGAATCTGCCGATGAAAAGCCAACCTGTGATAGTAATGCTCGTACTTGTACGGTGAAGTATACTATTCGCTCAACCGATTCTAATCCTCTGACACATACCCTATTCGTAAACGTAACTTATCGTACAGTCTCAGCTACTTTGGGGATACTTTCTGTGCCTTTAGACTACACCATGACTGTGACCTATCACCCCCAACTCAAATATCAGATTGTCAATATACCAGGCCGAGACATCTCCATGTTGGAACAAAATGGTAATGTTTGGTATGATGTGTTAGTGTCCCATGATGTTCCTAACAGTGATTGTTCACCCATAAAAGAAGTGAAGGTGACTGATGTAATTTCTAGCCAACTCTTAAGCCTAGAAACAACGGGAGACAGGAATGGCACCTTAGATTGTGGGGACACCTGGCGGTATCGGAGTTCGCCTTATCGTGTACCCACAGGCCAAAACCCGTTTGTGGTCAAAGTTAATGTGACGGGTTATGACATGAATGACAACCCATTTTCTCCCGCAACGGCGGACACCTATCCTGTGCAAATTTGCCAAACGTTAGGCCGAGACACCTTTGATAATCCTAGTACAGGGTGGTTGCAGTCTACACGGTTTCCAGAAGCTGATTATAAGTATCAGGATGGTTGGTATATCTTGTATACTAAACAGTATGCTGCTATTCAGTCAATTTCGCCCTTTGGTTACTTTAGTAACTATAATGCAGCTGTAATGGCGCAATGGAATAGTGGATTGCCTTTGGGACGATCTTTAGGGTTGATTTTTGGTATTCAAGGGAATGTAGATCAACGGGTCAGAGCAGCCTCATCATTTTACCAATTTTCCATTGATACCAAAAACTCGCCTCAGTTTAGATTACAACGTTGGAATGAAAGTAAAGCTGTTTGGGAAGTTGTAGTTGATTGGCAAAGTAGTCCCAAAATCAATAAGGATATTGGTCTAAATAAATTAGCGGTTCAATGTAATGGGACAAATGCAACCCTTTACATTAATGATGCTCAAGTATGGCAAAGTACTTTACCTTACAGTTGTCAAGGCGGTGTTGGCGTGACTTCTGTGGCTGATGCGACCACCATTAATTCAATGGCTCAATTTGATAACTTTAATGTTTGTGGAACGAAAACAAATGAGCTACAAGGACGAAATGGTCATGACCTAAGACCAATAATCACAAAGTAAGTAAATAAGGCTAAATAAAAAAGGGGCTTTTAAGCCCCTTTTTTATTTTTAGTTAGGTGGTGGTGTAGGTCTGCTTGTACTGCCTGGCTGACTACTATTGCCTTTAATACCACCCACACAGGTTACTTGTGTACCTAATGAGCGTTTTGGATTTGGAAAGTCAGTTAGTTGACAAATATCTCCATATTTACGGGTGTTGTCACACTGAATTAAATTATGAGGGATTTCTACAATCACATCCCAATAGGGATAGCATCCTACCTCGTTTTTTAAATTATCATTGATATTAAAAGTATAATATCGCCAATTAGTTTCTTTTATTGTTTCTGACTGTATTTGGGTAGGTTCAATGTGTATGGTGTGAAGGGGTGTAATTGGGTCATCTTTAAAAAATCGTAGGCTATAATACCAGCCGTTAGGCAATGTTATTGTTGGGTTAAATTGCCAGCGTAATTTCCAATTTTTAGTATAGGGAGTGGGATTAGCATTACTTGAGTCACACATGGTGTCAGTATAATCTTTTTCTTTATGTGGTGGTCCGAATTGCCCATCACAGTTTTCAAGAGTTATAGCGGACAAATATGGAAAAGGAGTAGCAGCCTCAGCTGTTTGAGTAGCTTTTTCTATAGCCTGTTGGGTAGCCGTCTGAGCAACTGCTACTGTGGCAGTTGTATCAACAGTTGGCACAAGTGTAGTTGATATGAGGGTATTCGTAGGGATGATGGGGGTATTAGTTACATCTAGCGTTTCTGTTGGTGGCGGAGGGGTATGGGTTGCTGAGGGGGGAACAGTAGAAGTATCGCTTGGTGTGGGGGGTAGGGTTAATATAACAGGTGTATCAGTAGGGGTAATTGTTGCAGATTCTGTTTTTTCTGTTGGTATATTTGTAGCTGGGGAAGGGGTAAAATTAAGAGCAATCGCTTTATCTGTTGGTCTTACTGAACTAGTTGGTAATGAGAATGATATTTCAGGAATAAGCCTCTTATTCTGAAATCGGGTTACAATACTAAAAAAGACAACTAATAAAACAATAAACATCACTACTGACTCTAGTTTAAAAAAATTTGCCTTGTTAAACATTATCTCCTCCGAGTAACAGAATTATTAATTTGCGATAAGTTAAATATACACATCCCCAACTAGATAAAGTAAAAATAATTAAAAAACCATACAAAATATCGCTAATTTGAGAATTATTGGGCAAAAATTGAATAACCATTGCTGAAAGCCAAGATATAAAGAATAGAATAAACCATAATTTAACAAATTTTATAGATTTTTGTTGCATTAGTTCTATTTTCTGTTGATATATCTTAATTCCATCTTCAGTTATTTTGTTTTTATGTTCTAATGCTGTGATATTTTCTTTTAACAATACTAAATTTTTATCATTAGCACTGGAATAAGCTTCTTTCAGTTTTGTAATAAAGGTTGTCACATCGGTGTAACGGTTTTTTGGATGGAACGCAAGTGCTTTTTTTAGAACATGATCAAATATCTTACCTAACTCGTAATTATATTTAAATAATGTTGGCCTTTCCACTTGATTGAAATGTGCTTGTTGAATTTCTCCATTTGTTATTCCTAGAAAAGCTGGCTGTCCCGCCACCATCTCAAAAAATATAGCTGCTAAAGCGTAAATATCCATTTCTTGTCCAGAAAATTCTGAACCACCTTTCCATTCTGCCCACTGTTCTGGGGCTTTATATTGTGATGTTCCATGTGTACTAGTAGTTGTGGAACCACTTTTTTCAGACAGTTTTTTACTTAACCCAAAATCAATCAAAATGGGTATTTTCTTGTTGTTCTGTATCTTGAAAAGGATGTTACTTGGTTTTATATCTCTATGAAGGATATCTTTACTATGAGTATAGTTTAATGCTTGACCTATACCTTCAACTATTGATAAAGCTTCGTCTACACTTAATGGGTTGTCTAATAAGTGCCGTAAAGTTCTTTTTCCTGGGGCAAATTCTGGTATAAGCTCCATAACAATAAAATTTTTAATCGTAATATCTTTACTTATATGTACATCAAGAATTTTAATAATATTCTCATGGTCTAAATCAAGAGCATTATTTTCTTTTCTTGTAAAAATATCGTCATGTTGATCACTGCTTAATACTTTTATTGCAACTTGTTCTCCTGTTTTGATAATTACACCTTCGTAAACATTAGAAGTTTTACCGTCATCGCCTAATTTTTTATCACTATCAATTTTATACTCAGTACCAATTGGTTTTAGCATGATTTAACCTCAGTGCGGTTATAACAATACTTCGGACATTTTTAGAGGTGAGCTAACCTTGAAATAATTCAAGAATTTGCTCAAATACCACTTAAATGGACATTTTCAGACACATATATAACAAAAAACTGTCCGAAGTATTGTTATAAACGGTTTAAGTTTTAATTAGCATACTTACTCACCCGAAATATCATTGAATTATAAGGCCATGATTTCAACTCAGTTTTGCTGACAATCATGTTACTGTTTGCATCATAGCCCCAATCAGCCCAATTAATCGTACCTGGTTTTGGCACCTGCACCACAACATAACTCCCCTCAGCTAAACGCGCCCCGACTCCACCCGTATCAAAATCCAGCCCCAGGGCAAAGTCTTGAATGCCTATTCCCTTTTTAGACTCTACCAGCCAATTAACAATACCTTGTGCCATATAAGTTAACGGAACTAAGGCAGGTTGAGAGGTTCGTAATAATGTTAACCCTGTGGTGGCTGTAGCTGAATTCGTGGCCTTAAATAAGGCTTCATCATCAGAATTTTTAACCGTAACTACTTGGCAAGAAAATAACACCCCATTAGGACTAACATTTAGTCCCACAAAAATAGGTTGGCCTGAAACAGAAACATTGTGTTTAGCCTCAATTTGATATTGTTGGCTAAAAGCAAATTGTTCGTTCCCCTCATGAGTTTGATTTTGTGCCTTAAAATTAAATAAAATGGTATGTTCTGTATTTCCAATAGGGTGGCCTAACATTTCACTTATGGTTTCCTTAAATGAAAGTGGATACTCATAAGCCCATAACCGTTCTAATTTTATGGTGATAGGCTGGTTTTTTAAGGTTTCATCAGCAGGCATGTTAGTCGCTGAAATAATCTTATGCAATTTTTTAGAGCCAGGTTCAAATGGGGGAATAAACCCATATTGATACTCATTAAAAGTATAGGCTCTGCCTGTTGAGTCGCTTTCTAATCCCTCGGCCCAATTGTCGTAAATTGCCGCGCCTTCATTGTCTCCAAGTTCACGCAAGATTTGGGCAATTTCTCGGTCAGATAAGGCCCCAATAGCTATAGATTCTTTAGTCATGATTTATCTCCCATAAATCTTTATTTTCTGCTTGAATTGCTGAAAGTAGAATGCCTTCGTTACCATCGCGAACGACGTTCCCATCTATATCGCGAATGGTATTCCCATGTCTATCTTTTTCACCTGCTCGATGTAAAGCAATAACTTGCCAATTATCATTAAACACTGGCGCGCCTGAAGACCCCTTTTCGGTATCTGAGCTATAGTATATTCTATCTGCTCTGACTTCTTTGATATGATTGTTTCGAAAGACTATTTTCATATCGTGACCCGTAGGATAATGGATGATATTCGCAAATGGTCGTTTATCCAAACTAAATTTTGAACAAGTGAGTGGTTTACGATTATCATCTTCTTGAATTGGCCTTTCTAGCCTGATAAGCACATAATCTAGCGCATCCAAAGGACTAAAATTTTCTAAAGGTCGATTTAAATCAACTCCCAGTTCAATACTATAAGCAGAACCTTTAACCTCAAATCGTATACGGCAATTTTTTAGACGCTGTCGTAAAATTTCTTGGTCAACCTTTGTGTCACTGATAACATGATAGTTGGTTAAAACCAAATCATCTGCCACCAAAAAGCCTGTTCCCTTAGCTTTGCCATTCCATTCTAACCGACACACTGCTTGAGCCGCTTGCCGACCTTGCTCAAAAAAATCAATTGTAACATAATTGGGTGAGCTAGGATTATACAAAGACTCTAAGTCATCAAGGTCATTGGTGGGTAGTTTAATGTTATTATCACTGAACCTAGGAATGGGTGGGGGAACAGCATATTGTTCACTCAGTTTGATAACTTCATTCACATCTTCAATGAGTTGATAACGAAATATTAACTTAATAATTTCAACTTTGACATCCCAGCTATCACTATGTTTGATAACGCGGTTTAATAAACCTGCTAAGGCATGTTGACGGTCAGTGGTTTGCCATTTCCCCACTTTTTGTAATCTTTGAATGACGTGTGTAGCAACCCAAAGAGGAGACTCATCTAAATTAAATTGGGAAAGAGTAGTTTCGGGGATTTTACTATCCAAAAGAAATATTTCTCGTAGAGTTGTTTTTTTGAATGGTACTAAATCACAAATATACTCGACTAAAGCATCTGAGTCGGTTTGGTCTAAAAAAAAATTGCCACTTTTAGGCATGTGTAATTTAAAATGGGGGTTTCTCAGGTCAGGCTTAGCGGGAGTTGAATTAATCTCTCTCGCTAATTTCTCGTACTTCTGTGGTTCTGAATCAGTTTTTCGGATTGAATTGACTTCTCTAGCTAATTCCTCGTACTTTTGTTGATACATCTCCATTTCTCTTAGACGCGTTTCAAATAATTTTATTTGTTGTTGAAGAGGTTCAATGTCTTTGTCTTTTTGCCAAGAATTTCTTATTTCTTTTATTTTTTTCTGCAATAATGTTGAGTAGCTGATGGCTTTTTCATCAATTTCTTCGCTGGCTTTCTTTAAAGCGTTTAAGAAATCCGCTACACTTGTATAACGGTCACTAGATTTAATCGCCATGGCTTTCTGAAGAACGCCATCAAAAAGTTCTCCTAAATAAGTATGTTCTCTTAATGAGGGTCTATTAGGGTCCCTATGCTTTAGATATATTTCATGCCCCAGTCTTCCTTCAAAGGCTGGAAAGCCTGTTAGAATTTCATAAAAAACAGCCGCTAAAGCATAGATATCAGTTGTTTTATCTCCTTTTTCACCATGCCATTGTTGGGGTGGCATGTAGTGAGGTGAGCCATATCTGGTAATGCTTTGGGTAATGCTTTGTTCGGTCAGGTTTTTAGCAAGGCCAAAATCAGTCAAAATAGGGCAAGGCGGATTCTCTTGCTCATCTAAAATAATATTACTTGGTTTGACATCTAAATGCACAATATTTTTACTATGGGCATATTCAAGAGCCTGACCAATACTCATAATAATATGCATGGCCTCTTGTTCAGTTACCGGATTTAACTTGTTCTCTAATCGCCGTTGTAAAGTTTCCCCCTCAACAAAACGCATAACGACAAAGGAATGACTAGAGTCAGAGCCATCTTGAGCATCAAGGATTTGAGCGATATTTTTATGAATTAAAGTTTGGGTTTCCCTGGCTGTTTTTATAAAATGGTTCTCTAACTCATAATCTGGTACATATAGAATTTTTAAAGCAACAGGCAATTGAGGGTGGTTAATATGCCTTGCTTTGTAAACCCTGGCAGAACCGCCCAGACCAATAGGGTTTTTTGGGTCATATTCATACACATCTGCTTTTCCGATTTGTGCCATTCTTTGTGCCACCTAAGTTATTTTGTAATCATTATTTTTGTTGACTTACTTGAAATATAATCCAAGTTCGTAGCTCGACCTAAAAGTTTAGTCATGATGTATCTTCCATAAGTCTTTATTTTCTGCGTGAATGGCTGAAAGTAGGATGCCTTCGTTGCCAAGGCGAATAGTATTGCCCTCTCTATCTTTTTCACCTGCATGATGTAAGGCAATCACCTGCCACTCATCATCAAGCACTGGCGCGCCTGAAGAACCATTTTCGGTATCTGAACTATAGTGTATTCTATCTTCTTGTATCCCTTTGATATGATTATTTCGAAATACTATTTTCATATCTTGGCCAGCAGGATAATGAATGATATTAGCAAAGGGTAGTTTACCTGAATTAAAATTTGAACAAATAAGTGGTTTACGGTTATCATCTTGTACGGATCTTTCTAGTCTGATAAGCATATAATCTAACGCCTTTTTGGGGCTAACATTGACGATAGGTTGACTTAAATTGACACCCAATTCAATATTATGGGGTGAGTCTTTAATTTCGAACTTTATGCGACAATTTTTTAGGCGTTGTGGCAACGCTTCAAGCGGAAGCTCATCTGGATTAATAACATGATAGTTGGTTAAAATCAAATCATCTGCCACCAAAAAACCTGTTCCTCTGCCTTTACCTTGCCCCGTCCATTCTAAGCGACAAACGGCTTGAACTGCTTGCCGACCTCGCTCAAAAAAATCAACCGCAATATAATTCCGAGAGGCAGGGTCAAACAAGGACTCTAATCCCTTAATATCATCTGTTGGTAGCTCAATATTGTTAACATCAAAAGTAGGAATTGGTGGGGGA
>Ga0316608_1000790_pt1 | contig 13759 bp, 39 predicted proteins | sample MIS2016152B_MG_FD_207673 | JGI IMG/M metagenome (GOLD analysis project Ga0316608, IMG submission 207673) | Microbial mat bacterial communities from Middle Island sinkhole, Lake Huron, Michigan, United States - MIS.2016.152B | ecosystem: Environmental > Aquatic > Freshwater > Lake > Sediment...
TGGGGAATAGGTCTTCTATTTCGTCACCCCAGAATGCTTTAGCCCCTTTTAGTTTTTTAGCAATGTCTCCTGCAAAGTTTTCACATGACCCACAGTTGATATGATAAGGATGTAGATTGTATTCTCTAACTGTTTGGCAAATAAGATTGGTTATCTGTTTAAGTTTGCCATTGACTTGAGGAGAGTAATTCATTTAAATTTTCCATCCTTTGACACCCTCTACAATACCTGATTCTAATATCTCTATGCCTTGTTTTTCAGCATCATATATCTTTTGTTCTGCTTCTGTACGATATACTTCATCAAGGCAATCATCACACAGTCCAATTAGAGAGTTACAAAGATTTTTACATCCCATAAGCCCACATTGAACCTGCCAGCCTTTATTTGTTTTTGTGATGATTGACATGTTTATGAGAAGACATTATTCGATTGTATTAATAATGTCAAGTTAAATTTAATCTTTTCTACATTCATTCTGTTGTTCTTTTTGCCATACTTTAATTTCTTCTTTATACCAATCATCCATTTCCTTCTTACACTTATCATTCCAATTACAAGTCCAATTTAGCCCTATCTCACATAATACACCCTCTTCCCCACATATTTCACACTTACCGAACTTGAGGATATGACCTTTATCTTCATATGACTTCCGCATTCCTTTCCAGAACTCATTTACTTTTGGGTCGTCACTTGGGTTTGCTTCTGTGAAATAAGCCAAGTCCATTATCATTCTATCTGCATTTGGTTTTGAGGTTTTGTTTTTCATACTGTCCTTTCTATTATTGTTATTCTTCATACTCATATAGAAGGCCTCATCAGAGAGTATTTCCGAATATTTCCTAAAAAAGAATAAAGATTTATTTTCATGATTTAGCAAATAGTACTTGACAAGATGAGGAGAGTATGATTGCTATTTAACACAATAAAGAGGGCAAGTTTGTAGTCCTTGCCTGTGTGTTGTTGAAAATTATCCTCTGTCTAGCTCGATTTGTGATTGCAGAATTTCAGATGACACCCTGCACTTTTCCCTGACCTCTGCTTCAATCCTATCGTCCTCTTTCTTCTGCCAACAATCGAAGCAATGTCCTCTATAGTCAGTCCACATCCCATCATCATTTGTACATGGCTCACCTGTTACCATATCAATGTAGCTTCTAATATGTACTCCACACTCAACGCAATGCCATCTTTCGCACTCGTTGTTTTTGCACTCCCATTTCTGCTGGAAGGCTTTGTATCTGGCATTTCTCTCATCTACTTCCTTCTGTCTCTCTGCCCAAAACTCTACTGTCAATTCTTCACTCATACACACTCCTTATTGTTTAGAAGATGACTGTATCACACTTATCTTATTCTGTCAACTGTTTTTGTCTTTATCTTTTTAAATAGCAATCAGAATATAACTTATTTGTCAAGTACTATTTATAAAAAAAATACAGGCAAGTTTGTAGTCCTTGCCTGTGGTGTGTATGTATTAAATCATTTCCATCCTCATTGCTTCTTGTAATCCTTCAAACTTATCTTTAAATTCTTTGTATCTCGCATTAACTATTTCATTTCTTCTTTGTAAGGTTAAATCATTATACCACCATTTTTCAACCATAGCCCTTAAATTATATGGTGTAGTATTAATAAACTCATACCAATTAAGACCATATTCTGCACTATTATATTCTCTGTCATATTCTTCTTGTACTTCTGGGCATTGGTCGCAAAGATATTCAAAGTCCATATAATCAAGTATTTTCATTCTGTTTCCTCATGCCATTCACAATCATTACATTGCAGACGTTCTTGACCAGTAGCAGGACAGTAAGCCATATCTAAATCACCACCACATTCAGGACATTTGCCATAAAAGCTCATATTTACTCCTTTATTGTTTGAAATCAGAGTATCATAAGTTTGTTGTTTTGTCAAGTGCTATTATGCTACCATTTCCTTTTCTACCATCATTAATACTTGTTCACGGCTTATTCCTAATAATTTCGTGAGTTTGAAAATCTTTCTATCTTTACCCCTGCCATCAACAGAAGAAATTTCCTTTATGAGATATTCTTTTGAAAACCAATTTCTATCGTCCATATTAACCCCTCATGCAACATTTTTTATATTTCTTATTTGAACCACAAGGGCAAGCATCATTTCTACCTATCTTTGGATTCTCATTGCTATAGGGGATTCCGAAAGGGTTACTACTATCAAGGTCAATACTTCTTAATCTTTCTCCCCTTGCCTTTTTCTCACCCCTATCCTGACACAATTCTTGAAGCAATATGGCACACTCCTCTGAATCATTTTTAGCATACTCGGAATAACTATCCTGCTCTGCTTCGTTGTACTCCTTTATATCATCAGCAAGTCTTTCATCATAAATTTCTTCACACCCAATATTTGCGAACTCGTTATCACTATTCATACACACACTCCTTTATTTATTTTGTAAGAACAGAGTATCATAAGGATTAGAGGATGTCAAGCGTGTTTTGCTACTTTCCACATTTTAGGATTAAGTTTATATCCCTTTCCTCCTCTAATACCTATACCATGATACTGTATAATTCTACCATCATAACTCATTTTAACAAGATACGCTCCTACTGTTTGCCATTTCACTACAATATCAGAAGAAGCAAATCTATCAGTAACTTTTTTAAGTATTTCTGCCATACTTAAAGGTTTTCTTAAACTCATCTCATCAATCATTACTTGCCTTATTGTATTTCTTCCTCTCATAACACACCTTTCATTTATTGGTTTCACACTTACAATAAAGATACATTATCAGAGTACTTGAAAATTGTCAATAGCTATTTTCACTATTTTTTCTTATTCGTTAAATAGCAATCAGAATAAACTTTATTTGTCAAGTACTATTTTTGATACTGAAAAACAGAAAGGGCAAGGTTTGGATTCCCTTGCCCCTCTGTGTGTTGTGTGTTGTGTTAGATTACTTTTGCAATGTCCTTATCAACCTTTGCAATTCTTTCGTCCATTTCTTTAATCCATTTCTTATTTGCATTGATTGTGAAATAGTTATTAACGAATTTATCTTTCTTCTTTAATTCTCCGACAGTCCATGCTAAGAAACTTCCTACTCTATTCTTTGACAGGTTATACTTTTCAGCAAGGTCAGCATTTTTCCAACCATTGAAACTTAATGTTCTGACTGCACTCTTTATCAATATTACCTTTTCCAATTCCAGAGCTTTCAAGACTTTTCTTTTTGACTTACTATTAGCTTTTCTGCTCTCTGATATTTTCTGTCCATGAATCTTACCTTTAACAGTCTTTCTAAATGATTCATATGCCTTTATTCCCTCATTAGCATTATTTTCAAGTATTCTGCTCCAATTTTCTTCAATTTTGGTAACTCTTTTGACATTATGAGCAAAACCTAGAGTAATCATTATTGAACTATACCCACCAGTATAAACCACATCAAGTATTTTCCTTGTGTTGGTTGTGAAGCGATACTTTTTAAACATTTCTTCAAACTTTGCGAAGATTGCATTTCTAACATCTTCATCAGTTGTAATTTTGTCAGTAGGAATATCATAGCCGAGTAATCCCAACAAACCACCCTTACCATTTTTAATATGTGTCCCTGTAATGTCAAAGGTCGCATATGTTAATGACTGTTGTTGAGTATTATTTTTCATTGCTACAACTATCTGCTCAATATTATTACTTGTCGCTCTTCCACACAGATCAATCCACATATAATTATACTTACCTGTTTCTGTACCCCTGACAAACCCAAACCCTTTTTTATTGACCACATGACCCTTAATGACATTGAAGACATCATCATGAATCATTGTGCATTGCTTATTATGGGTATAAGGATAGAGATAATTAATAGCTTCTTTAAACTTCGGCAGATTGTATTCTACATAATCAAGATGAATAGGTATTTTCTGAAAGTTTGCCCTATCTATGATTGTTCTCTCTGATAGACCCTTTTCACCACCAAGAGAAACACCTTCTATATCACTAAACTTCGCCTGAAACAACTGATTACTAATTGTTGGACGCATCATAGTCTTATTCTGATTACTTTCCAGATTAGAATTGATGTTACTTGTTTCTAACACTACTGCTTCTTCTGTTACTACTTCACTCATTTGTTTAACTCCATTGTTTATTGTTTTAACTACACACATCTTTTCCCACTTGCAATAAAGAGAGAGTAACAGAGTGCTTTTATTTTGTCAAATGTTTTTTCACTATATTTTCACTATGATTTATAAATAGTACTTGACAGAATAGGTATGGTAGGATTGCTATTTACTGGTATTAGAAATAAAAAACCCCTGCACAATTAAGCACAGGGGTCTTTTAAAGTTTAGATTCTACCTCTTACCCATTGTCCGATGAGCCTTATATGCTGGCAATGACTTCTGATTAATATCCCTAACCATAGACACCATCATATCTGCATCCTGTATACCTGCTTTAAGACAAGAATTAATAAACTGCCTCTTGATCTTCTTCTGCTTTGCTACTGTTACCATTTTATATCCTCCTTTCCAATGTTTGAATTATACTCTCATAATAAAATTCAATATACTTTGTTGCTATTGCGTCTGCCTGACTTACTGTTATTGTTTCGAATTCCAGATACATTTAAACTCCGAATGTATATTTGTTGTACTCAAAAATCCCATGATGTTTACCCTTATTATCTACATAGTAACCCTTTTTAATACTTGCCTTATATTTCTGTCCTTTCTTGATATAAACCTTACCTTGGTTATTGAGATAGTCTTTTCTTGCAGTCCTTGTAGTCACCTTATTGAGAAATATTGTCCCAGTAAAAACTTCTGCATCACAACAATTACTGCCTACTGACCAATTAGTTACTTCTCCGAATCCATCAGTAAAAGAATTATCGCTTGCAACTTCGTGACATTCTTTACCACAAGATGAACAGAACACAGTATCACCATCTCTGCTTTTAAAATCTCTTTCTGTCGGTCTTGCACTTATCGTTATATTACCAATTTGAAAAGCCATCACACACCTCCTTATTGTTTGAACCTAATGTATCAGAACAACTATTCCTTGTCAATATCTTTCTTGAAATTCTTTTTGAAAGCTCTCCTGATTGCCCTTGTAAGTATTGGCTTTCTCTTGCCCTTAAAATGATTACAACAGAAGCAAGTTACTCCGCCAACACCTACTCTCATATCCATCATCTTTCTAAATTCGTCAGACATACACACTCCTTTACTTATTTTGTAAGAACAGAGTATCATAGTGCCTTAATTCTGTCAATAGATATTTCACTATAATCTAAAATATATTTTCATCACTTTACATTATTTTCTCGACAAGGATATGAGAGTATGATTGCTATTTAAGGACATTATAAAAAATAAACTTGACAAATGAAAAAGGAGGAGGACAGGGATTAACTTTCTCCCTGCCCTCGTGAGTGTGTTGTGTGTTAAACTGTTTCTGTAACTTTTGTTTCGATTACAATATCCTTTTCCTGTTCAACCTTACCTGTTATCACCATTCCCATTATAGACAGGGAGGTAATGTTTTCAAGGTCAAGGGTTCTCCAGACAATCTGTTCTTCCTGTTCCAATCCTGCATTAGCTTGCGTCTGGCTTTCTTCCTTAATCGCTTTAAAGGGTTTCAATTCTGCCGTTACATCTTTGCCGTCCAGAACATACTTAACAGACATTGTTCCCTTATTACCCATTGCCATATACCGAACATAAGTCTTTGTCCTGTCCATATTCTGGCAAAGATTCTTATGCTTGTTGACATGTTCCTGTTTGCCCTTCATTTCCTGTGGGACAAAATCAGCAGGCAAATCTTTCTTATCAAGTCTACCATTAATTGCCTTACCATAGATAACACCGAGATTAATCTGGCAGTTATCAACAACTTTCCTTACTTCCTTTATTCTTGACCACAACGGATTAACCTTATCAGAACCATCAGTTGCACCCTTCCTAATATCCGAAGCAGGGACATTATAGGAAACATTTGCGAAGCTACCACCATTGACCGACCTTACTACTGTTTCGATAACGCTCATACACACCACCTTTCTTTATTGTTAAGAACCTTCTGCACTCTCAATACAAATGAATTTACCAGAGTGCTTCAAACAAGTCAATAGTTATTTCACTATAATCTAAAATATATTTCTTTGCTAAAGTGAAAATAATGCTTGTAATGAAAATAAAAATCTGATTGCTATTTAAAAAGAATTTTCAAAAATAGCTTGCAATATATTTGAGAGTGTGATTGCTATTTAAGAGATTTTAAGAGAGGACAGGGATTGTGTTCTCCCTGTCCTTGGTGTTGTGTGAGTTAAATATTGTTAGCCACGCTCATCTATCATTCCTTGGGCTTCTTGTTCTGTTGGCATACGAGTAAAATGTTCCATATAAGTGTTCTGATTAAATCCCATTACCTTGCATAGCTTCCGTATTGTTTCTGGTGTAGCAGGGGCAAATGGAGGCAACTCTTTCTTTGAATTAAGTGGTCTTTCAGCTTTGCACATTAAACTTCTCATATTAGTATTTGATTATCCTAAAATGTGTGGAATCTTCAAGTTTAGACCTCTTGGTGTCGTCCTTGTGAATATAAAACCTGACATCACAACTCAGCACCCCATTATTATCGCTATGTATATTAACGATTTTAGCCAACCCCTCAGATATTAATTGAGTTATTGGGTCTTCGAACACCTCAACATTGTCGCCTACTTCTGGTTTATTTTTCATAAGATTACAGTATCAGATATAGTTTAAATTGTCAACCCATAATTTCTTCTTCATAACACATAGGACATAACGCATCATATCCTTTATTAATCATCTTTAAATGCTTCTCCTCTGAATATCCCATAGCACAATCTTCTTCTGTGGCTTCAAAATCATCAGCAGAAATCCAAACCAATTCTTCTGATTCTATTTCAATTCCGCACTTATCACAGGTATTTGTATCCATTGTAACTTCCTTTCTTTATTATTCAGTGTGTACCTTACATCATTCAGTGGGTAGTGTCAAGCATTAAACACTTAATTATTCCCCTCAACTTAACAAGGTCATTCTTCTTCAATTTCATGAGGAGTTCTTTAACTGTAGTTTCGTCACCACTCATATCAGTTACTTCCATACTCAAGATGTCGTCAAGCTCTGTATATTGTTTAGCCATATTTCTCCTTTATTGTTTACGCACAGTACATCATTCAGTGGGTAGTGTCAAGCATTAATCTACTTTCTTATACAATTCCCAACCTCTATGATTAAGCAGTTGAATAGCTCTCTTTGTCATTTCACGAACCATTTCTTCTTCCGTATATGATTGAGTACTATAGGTTATGGTATCTTTCTCGTTCTCAAAATAAAGAATCCCATTAGTAGTGTCAAAGGCAAATTTACCAGTGTTCCTTATTAGATCTACCTTATCAAACCCTCTAATAGTCCAGTCGCCACGAATTAATGCGTACATATATCTCCTTATTGTTCAGACCATAGTATATTAATTGGTTTAGATTGTCAAGCCTTTTCTATTTCTGCAATCAATTTGTTTATATCCATATTGTGAGATTGGCAGACTTCTTCAATATCTTTAACCTTTTGCTTTGCTTGTAAATATTCAGTAACTAATTGAGCTTTGGTTTTAATATCCCAAATCATGTCAAAATCATATGGTAATTCGTTATTCATTTATATTTCCTTTCTAATAGGGACTGCGATTGAAACAGGGAATAATGCCTTTGCTATTTTATAATGTTCACTAATTTTACCATGCATATTAAGAGCGTCTGACATTGAGAATATTTCAGAATTACTTTCTCTCCCCAAATAATAATTAGCCTTATAAGAATTCCAGCATACAAACTTACCGGCAGATTTCAAAAGATAACCATATATCACGTCGTCCATGTTATGCCATCTCCTTCATATGCCAAGCCCAAACTTCGTCCTCTCCCATCTTTCTGCCTAGCTCCTTTTCTAATGCCTTCCACTCTTTATTTATTCTGCTCAACTTCTGCCTGATATATGATTGAGGAGCTTCACCATCACAGGACAAATTCTCAGGACTCAAATCACAGGCTAAATTAATAAACTTTTCCATTATCTCTTTCTCATTCATAAAACTCCTTTGTTATTGTTTATGGAATGAATGTATCAGATTAGTTAAATTCTGTCAAGTACTATTAATTAATTTTTACCTCGGAATGTATAAATAGTACTTGACAAAATAAATAAATTATGAGAGCTATTTAATACACGAAACTGCCATTCTGAGTCATGTATGCGTATTGTCTATTTCTCTGGAACATATATCTCTTGGCAACCGCAATCAGGACAACCATCTATATTATATTCAAAGCTACAACCGCATCTTAAGCATACATTCATACTATCTTCTTTGGTAAAGGCATTTTCATACATTCAGGACAAATACTTCCGCCATCATTCTCATTGTAATCATCTGCTGGAATACAATCTCTTTCATCTACTAACTTGCCACAGAAATAACAATTAACACTATGCTTATCTATCATACTATCTTCTATTTCACATTCGCATTTATCTGAAACTTCACCATCACTCATCATGCCAGAATATTCATAACCGCACTCTGTACAAGTCCATCTACCATTAATTTCTTTTATCATATCATTCCTTATTCAAACACTAAAACCCAATCACCCTTTTCATCATATTCTGCAACTGGTGTTTTATTCAGGCATTGTTTTGGCATCATATCAGGAAACAAATCAATCAATGCCTTTGCTCTCCTAATATCCCAATTACTAATAATCGAATAACATTTTTCTCTTAGCTCTGGCTCAACTTCTCTCCAATTCTTTTTCTCTGCCAGACTTACCCCAATTACAGTTGTCCAGAAAGATTTTGAAAACTCACTTGAAAACATACCAACATAATCAGTATTCATTGCTTGCTGACACTTTAGCTTAACATTTTCCCATTTCATTATTTTCATAGTACTCCTTTATTGTTATGAGATCAATGTATCACACTCGTCTTACTCTGTCAACTACAATCCAACAATTTGTTTAACTTCTTCTTGTATCTCCTCTGGCATAGTACTCAAGATGTTCCGAAGAAACTCCTTTACAGATTCCCTTTGCGCCTTCAATGATTCTATTTCAATCTCATTCAGGTTTTTGTTGGAATTCAATCTCAAGACAATGTTAGCCAGAGCAATCTCATTATCTGTCGTTAGTCCTTCACCATTAACAGTAACTATTGCCCCCTTGCGTATTTCAACATCACCTTTTTTGTTCCAATCCTGTTGTCCATAAGTCTGTATTATCTCATTCATTATGCTACCCTTTCAAATTCGTTAATACTACTCTTTAAAACCAACCTACCCTTACAAAGTCTGCACCGATATGTCCTACCCATTAACATCCTTCTATGTAAAATGCTAGAACAGTTATGCTCCATACAGTCACATTTATACATGAATCCATCCCTCACTACTCTGGCTCTGACATTGGATGTATCGTAACTGTGGCATCTTGTAATATCCTTGACTCCGAAATCACGCATTACTCTTTGCCACTCTGCTCCATGAGGTTTAATTACTCTGGTCAGTCCAAACTTCTGCCATGCTACCAAATGAGCAACTTCGTGAGGAATGGTACGGGCAAAGAATTCAGCTTCATTAGCAATCATCAGGTCTTTGTTGAACTTGACCAGATGTTGATTGTAATTAGCCCGTCCTGCAACCCTACCCCTTAGATTGAAACTAACCGCAGGGCAAATCATTCTCAACCCATACTTCGCATTTGCCATATCAATATACTTGTTCGTTTCGGCTATCGCTCTTTTCAACACATCATTCATACACACATCCTTTCTTTATTGTTATGAGATCAATGTACCAGATCATTCTATTCCTGTCAATAGTTATTTCACTATTTTTTCACTTCTTTTTTTATAAATAGTACTTGACAAACAAAGGGGAGTATGATTGCTATTTAAGTATATATAGGACAGAAATTAATCTGCCCTATGTTAGTTGTTTAGTTTATTTAGTGACATTCTTCTGCGATATCTTCAATCATACTCCAACCGGTTTTTTCTGCTTCTCCATCAATGACTAAATCTGTAATCATGCCTTCATCACTGATTATCATATGGAGTTCTGCTTCTGTTTCTTTACATCCATGCCATATTGTAGTTTCATGAATTACTCTGACCTCGCTATTACATTTTACATTCTTACCATCTATCATCACTTTCATTCTGCTTCCTCCCATATTCCAGTATCAGGCAGAAACATAGATTCTTTATCATGTTCTGAAAATATATCCGCCTGCTCTTTTATAACCCAACCTAAATCATTTGACCAATACATATTTTCGTCCTGCATTTGTGACTCTGACTCTGAATATATTATATAGTTTTTCATTTTATTTATGTATAATGTAATTAGTTCTAAACATTTCTAAAAGAGATGTTAATTGAAACACAGTATTGCCTCTATCACATTGCCTCAATCTTAATTTGTTTCTTATAATACCTTTCACATCTATTAATAAACCTATTCATGTGATATTTTAGGCTTCTTGGAGGGGTTACAAAAGTTCTTGCCTTAGATCTATCCTTTGCCAACCTCAATCCCTTGTCTTTATCAAACTTGTCGCCACGATTGACACTGACCCTGCTCCACCCAATTTTAACTTCACCATCTCCGACATCAGGGAAAATCGGCATATCAGCATACAATACTCCGACCTTCTGCATTCTACCACCGACCTTTGCTACCACTATCTCATATATCTCATTACTCATTTTAACCACCTTTCTTTATTGTTTAGACCACAGTATCATTAATACCTAATTCTGTCAAGTACTATTTATAAAAAGTGAGGCAACGGTTTCTTTAAACTCACATCTGTTCTTCGAGTTCCGTTTTCTAACTTCAGACACCACCTTAACATAATCCTGAAATATGTCAATATGTATTTTTAATTATTTTCTTTGCATGTTTTTAAATAGCAATCAGAATAATATAGTTTTGTCAAGTACTATTTATAAAAAAATAGGGTAGGAAATTAATCCCACCCTATTTTGAATACTCCTTTTCTATTTACTTATTCATCAAACTTTGTAATTGTCAGACTATTGTAATCAAGTTTCATTCCGTCATTAGTAATATGCAAAGTAACCTCATTATCTTTAGTCACTTCAATATTACATCTCGGACAACCATAAGTATCATGATTTTCATCTAGGTCAGCATCATGTATTCCTATGTTTGTCAATTCAATTCCACAATCAGGACAGAATGAATGAGTACCAGAAGAATGGTTTTTAAAGGTAACTCCATCTCTATCTTTAGTACAATCAATTACTACCACCTTATCATTAACCAGATTACTTACAGGATTATCAACTATCTTCTGACCAATATCCTTCCTCGGTCTTCCCCTCTTCTTCTTAACAATATCATCTACCTGCATAATTAGTTCAGCATCAACCATCTTCTTTGGTCTTCCTCTACCACGCTTAACCTTTGTAACATCTTCATCATCAACTACTTCCACTACTTTCTTCGGTCTTCCTCTTTTCATACTTCTCCTTTATTAGTTTATCTTTTCGTTAAATGATTCTACAACTTCGTCAGCTTTATCTTTATTCGGACAGATTGCTACAACATCTTTTCTTGCCCCATATCCACATTCCCACCAATCTTCTGGGACTGATTCATAATTACCCCGTTTATCCTTTATAATAAAATATCTCATATTACTCCTTTATTGTTACACATACAGTATATCATTCAGTGGGTAATGTCAAGCAGGTTCTAATAATTTTATAAGAATCTTAAATACTCCAAAATTTATCTTTTTAGTTACAGTTAATTCCCATAGCATTTTAAGAGCCTTATCCCTACCTTCTTTGCAATACACATAACTAAACTTATCCTGCAAGCCCTCAATCGAATATTTATCTTTAGGGGTTAATGTCATTTCTTTGTCGCCTCTTCTTGAACTTTCTCAATCAATGTCTTCTCTACTTTAAGATTATCTATTAATTCCTGAAGCAATTTCAATGTTCTCTGATATGATTTCTCTCTACGGATTTGGATAATAAAGGTTACTGCTATTCCTACTATTGCACCTATCATTGACCCTATAATTATAAAAGTTATATTCATTTTCTCCTTTTATTTACTGCATTATCTTTCTTTGAGTCATACATATCTTTAATCTCGTTTACTCTTGCATCAGGCGACTCATCACACCAACTATCACACTTCGGACAGTAGTTACCTTTCTTTCTCAAATGGATATAGTTTTTCTTACATTCACAATCCCAGTATTTAGTATCAGTATAGAATAGATGTGGGTCTTCAAGTGTGCCGTGTTGTTCTATCATACTTCTTCCTCGTGATTAAGAAAATCTGGTATATCTCCTATTGTAGCTTTCTTATCTTCAACTATTTTTAAAAAGAAATTACCATTAATAATATCCTCTCTAATGGCTTCTTTTGCTTCCTGTACCATATCTTCATTATCCAAATCAACAACATAACTAAAAACAGCTTCAACCCTACCCAGTCTCAGCTTTATACTCTTTGGTTTAATACTTTTTGACATATATCTCCTTTATTTAGAAACGCACTCTTCCTGACAATTTTCACACATCCATCTATATCCATCTACATTATTATCATAGATGTTTACTACAATTTCCTCGTCCCCAAATTCCTTTCCACATTTATCACAGTAACCTTCTATCAATTCATCACTCATATAACTCCTTTACTCTATCATAATCAAGTACATCACTTTCCTGAATCCTCTCAATGCCGACTATCCCACCAATCATTATCTTTCTTTTAATTTGTGCATTTATCAGGTTCAATCTTTCCTGTATTTCTTTTACATCAGCATTATCGCATACATCCATCTGAATAACCAATCCTCTCACCATGATTCTCTTAAACATATAACTCCTTTACTCTGAATGAGAAATATAACACTCATATCCCTGACCATTCTCATATGTCCCATTATCAAGACAAGTATCTATATCAACTTTAGTAGGTTTCGCTTTATCTCCTTCATAATGTTCAGCCCAATTCTTCCTTATACACTTTGCAAACAACTTCTCGGCTTCCTTATTGCCCTTCTCGTTATCATTAAAAGAAACCAATCTCTCATAACAACCCTGATTGAACTCTATCACATTTACTGTTTGTATTTTTTCGCTCATACTATTCTCCTTTACTTATTGTTTAGACCAATGTATCAGACTGTTTTAATTTTGTCAAGTCCTATTTTTTTATTTATTGCTCTTTTATGTAATTTTTTCCATACTTTGATAGCTATCTTCAATACTGTTAAGTCCTGATCTATCATGTCAATCGTTTTCTCTACCTGTTCAATTGTTTGTTTATCCGAAAGAACCGACTCATACATATATAAATCTTTTTGACTAGGAAAATGAAACATATTACTCCTTATTGTTTAGAATGACATTATCAGGAATTAACATGACTGTCAAGAACTTTCGTACTATTTTCTTTAAATTCCACTACAAAGGAACATTTGATAGAGTCGCCTTTAGGATTGTCCTCGCCTTCAGTATAAAAGTCAATAACATAATAATCCCCATCGCTTTCAAAATTCTCACTATCTACACAGATCCAGCCGTCCAAATCAGAGTTTTCAAATAAGTCTTGAGCTATCTCCCGTCTTTTCTTATCTAATACTTCATCCATATCTCTTAC
>Ga0316608_1000791_pt1 | contig 13735 bp, 8 predicted proteins | sample MIS2016152B_MG_FD_207673 | JGI IMG/M metagenome (GOLD analysis project Ga0316608, IMG submission 207673) | Microbial mat bacterial communities from Middle Island sinkhole, Lake Huron, Michigan, United States - MIS.2016.152B | ecosystem: Environmental > Aquatic > Freshwater > Lake > Sediment...
TGTTGTTCTAGCCACTGCCGTTCGGCTGGGTTACAAAAAATAATATTTCCCAACTCCGGCCGATTTAAATTGCCGTCGGAAAGCAAAATACTAGGGCCGTAGTGTTCTACAATAGAATTCAGTATTGACGAACCAGGGTGTACAGCTTCGCGGGCGTAAATATCGGCATCTAAAATCGTCCATCCATAAGTATCGGCCAGATAATTAGATATAGCGGTTTTACCGGTAGCGATGCCCCCAGTCAAACCGATAATCCGCACAATTCGATCGCTCATAATTTTCTCTGTTTTGACTTTCTGTGTTTCGACACTTATCAGCAGTTTTTGCTATGTTGGTGACACACTCAAAATTCGACTTAAAATTTGAGATTTGGCGATCCGCGAGCTAGGTTAGAAATAGTCAGGATGAGGGTGCTATCTGCTCTGTTTTACCTAAAATCTCAATTCTCAACTCGAATTAAGGCTAGACTCAGGCAAACCTTATGAATGCTCAACGTGCTGTGCGGTCAATTCTGGCAGCAATTCCCATTGCCGGATTGTGGATCTTAGATTTTTCCCCCAACCTGCTTTTCCTCAAAGAAAACAGCATCGGATGGGTGATTTTGGCAATTTATCCCCAATCTCAAATTGCTGCGGCCGGGCCTATTATTGCAGCCCCAGACGGCACCGGTACCGCCATCACCCCAGGGCCCCGCACAGGACCGCCAACTCGCTACGACATTACAGGCGGCACTCCCTCAAGGGATGGAGCAAATCTATTCCACAGTTTTACTCGGTTTGGCCTCAATTCCGGCGAAACGGCCAATTTTATCTCAAACCCAGCGATTCAAAATATCCTCGGTCGCGTTGTCGGGGGCGACGCTTCATTAATTAACGGTCTAATTAAAGTTAGTGGCGGCAATTCTAATCTATTCCTGATGAACCCTGCTGGGATTATTTTCGGAAATAATGCCCGACTGGATGTGTCCGGGTCTTTTTTTGCTACCACGGCTAGTGGTATCGGTTTTGACAACCGATGGTTTAACGGCACTGGGGTTAATGATTACGCGGTCTTAGTCGGAACGCCTAATGCTTTTGCTTTTCCCGCACAGTCGGGGAGTATTGTCAATGCCGGTAAGTTGGCTGTTGGTAATGGGCAAAATTTAACTTTGCTTGGCGGCACGGTGATCAGTACGGGAGAACTTTCAGCCCCGGGCGGTCAAATTACTGTGGCTGCTGTACCGGGGGAAAATCTGGTGCGGCTGAGTCAAAACGGACTTTTGCTGAGTTTAGAAGTTTCTCCGTCTCCGGGAATGTCGGGTTCTGGAACTCTCCCCTTCTCTCCCCTGAGTTTACCTCGGTTGCTCTCCGGCCGGGGCACTGAACACGCTACAGGTATAATTGTGAACGCTCAAGGTCAAGTGGTACTGACGGGAGGAGAAACCGTGGCGGCTGTGGCTGGAACTGCCATTGTATCCGGTGCTGCGGACGTGTCTGCCCCCAATGGCACCGGAGGAACGGTGAATGTCTTGGGTGACAGGGTAGGGCTGTTCGGAGCGAAGATCAACGCTTCGGGAGCTGACGGCGGCGGAACGGTGCGGATCGGGGGAGATTACCGAGGCGCGGGGACGGTGCCGAATGCGACTATGACTTACGTGGATGGCAAAAGTTCGATCGCAGCAAATGCCACTCAAGCCGGTAACGGCGGCAATGTTGTGGTTTGGGCCGACAATACGACAGCATTTTTGGGTAGCATCAGTGCTCAGGGTGTCTCGACAACGCCCGGTAGCGGTGGTGTTGGCGGGTTTGTGGAAGTTTCGGGTCTTCAAAGATTGGTTTTTAACGGTACTGTCGATACAACTGGGACAAATGGTTTGGGGACTTTGCTGTTAGATCCAGAGAATATTTTAATTACAGATTCCGCAGAAAGTGCCGACGATGCGGCAATTATTGCTAACAACAATATTTTGGCAACAGCAACTTCACAGGTACTGCCAAATACTTCTGAGGCTTCGCTGACAATTTCGGCGAGGGCTTTGGAAGGTATGTCGGCGACGGCAAATGTGGTTTTGTCAGCGCTAAATGATATTACAATTGCTGATTTGGCTGACCATCAGTTGAGCTTTCAAGCTACTACAGGTTCTATTGCTTTTAAGGCAGATGCCGATCGCAACGGTGCTGGCGCGTTTTCGATGAATCCTCAAGATAGAATTAGCACGGCTGGTGGCTCGATCGCAATTTCTGGCAACCAAATTACTGCGGGTAATTTGTCAAGTAACGGTGGAAATATTAGTTTAATCAGTCAGGGAGCGACAGTTGCGGGCAATATTTCTGCATTAAATACTCGCACCGACAGCAGTGGCAATATTTGGCTGGAAGGGGTGAATGTAACAGCCGAAAAAATTGATGCCAGTGGCTCCGAAGGCGCGGCAAATGTGAGTTTGACGGCTGAGAAGATTCTGACGGTTAGGGGAATTGCAGCGGGGTCGGGAAATATTACTTTGACTGGTAATGAAATAGATTTGACTGGTGGTGCGAATTCAGTCAGCGGTACTGGCTTTTTGGTGTTGCAACCTTGGAATACCGGTCAAAATATTGTGATCGGCGGTACGGGAGATGTGGGCACAAATACTTTTTTGAATCTGACGGCAATTGACCTCTCGACTCTGCAAAATGGGTTTAGTGGAATTACGATCGGCAGCAGCGACGGTAGCGGTTCGATTCTGGTGGCAAATGATTTTACTTTTTATGACCCGCTAATTATTCAATCGTCGGCAGCGTCGGGAACAATTACTACCACGAGTCGGCTGAGAGGGGCAGACAATGCGTCAATTACTCTCAAAGCTGATGGCAATATCAGAACTGGTAATATTTCTACTAACGGTCAGGAAATTAGCCTCGCTAGCAAAACGGGCAATGTGACCACCGGTCAACTACAAACGGGAACTGTAACTGTTGTGCCGGATGCAGTCGATACTGCCAAGGTGAAGCAGACGGCAGGAGATGTTAGCGTTACTGCTGAGGGTAAGGTGACAGTAGTCTCGATCGACACTAGGGGCGATCGCGCGGGGAATGTGACGCTGACGGGCAGAAACGGGGTCAGCGTGGGGGCGATCGAAGCTGGCGGTTCGCAAACACCGGGAAATATTACTTTAACTGGTAGCGAAATTGATTTGACCGGTGACAAAAATTCCGTAGGAAGCAACGGCAATTTGGTGCTGCAACCGGCGGAAGCGCGCCAGAATATTACTCTTGGTGGTTCGGCAGATACTGAGGCTTTGAATCTGACTGCTGCTGAATTGGGGACTTTGCGGAATGGGTTTGTTTCGATCGCGATCGGGCGTGCAGACGGTAGCGGGCTGGTCTCGATTGCTCCCCCAACGACAACGACAACGACAACGACAACCCCCGCAGCAGTGACATTTCAAGACCCGATCGTGATTCGATCGCCATTGGGAACGGGTGCGATTCAGGGAACCGGTGCGATCGCAGGAATTGATAACGCTTCGATTACTCTGCTAGGCGGTACTGTCAGCGTCGGCGACGTTACCTCGAATGCAGGCATTAACATCACTAGCAATCAGGGAAATGTGACGACTGGAACGGTTTCGTCTCGATCGCCAAACGGGGCGGCGGGGGATATCAACATCCGTAGCGCCGGTGCCGTAACATCCGGCAACGTCGATGCTTTCGGTGCCAAAAGTGGGGGAGATATCTCGATTACAGCACCGGGTTCGATCGCTACAGGGGTGATTAACTCTAGTTCTCAGTCGGGAAATGCCGGTTCGAGTACGATTACTGGGCAGAAAGATGTTGAAGTTACTTCGATCAAAGCTCGCGGCAATACCGGCGGTGATGTTGAAGTAACCGCTGGGGGAGTGTTTCGGGCTACCCGAACCGAGAACCAAGTTGCCGAGAGCGCCACCGTGAGCATTTCTACAGACGGGGAAGTGCGATCGGGCTCACAGACGCTGACACAAAGCACTTGCAAGTCGGGAACCTGCACTCTGACTCCTTTGGCGACGGCCGATTCTCAGCCAAACACTGCCACGGGCACAACTGCTAGCAGCCCACTCGCGATCGCACCGAGTCCCGCGCCTAGGACAACTGTGCAACTGAAAACCACAGGCAATTCTCAAGAATTGGTTTCTGTGACAAGTCCGATCGCGAGCGAAAATCCTGCAAATAACAACACCACAAATGTCTCGCCAGAGGCTCCTGCTGCGCCTCTGGGCACGGTTGCGAATCCTCCGGCGGCCGCGGCATCGTCTTCGGAACAAGTGTCGCCGTGGGTGTCAACAGACCAGGGCACAACACAGGCCCCGGTCAACGGGCAGACAGGAGCAACTACACAGAAGCCAGGGAGTGCGACAACGTTTGAGAATCCCAGAGTTCCAGAGATTTCTCGATCGAACTCAATCGCCCAAATAAATCCGATCGATGCAGTGCAGAAAAGGGAGCAAATTCAGGGCAGAGAATTTGAACGTTACTTTGGCAGCAGTAATCTTCCTGAAAAATCGGTGACGCCGCAAAGCATCCGAGATACCCTCAGCAGCGTCAATCGCTTGACTGGGGTTAAACCGGCGATCGTTTACGTGTGGGCGAAAGCCAACCATTTAGAATTAGTGCTGCTGTTACCTGACGGCAAAAATATTTTCAAAAGCGTGCCAGCCAGTCGCGAAACAGTGCTACAAGTTGCTAAAGAGTTTACTAATGCTGTGCGAACTCCCAGGAGATTAAATGCTGCTGACTACAAGGAACCAGCCGAGCAACTTTACCAGTGGCTAATTGCACCACTGCAACCGGAATTGGAGCGTCACAACATTGACACGTTGGTGTTTTCGATGGATGCAGGTTTGCGAACTTTGCCTTTGGCTGCTCTTTACGACGGCAAGCAGTTTTTGGTAGAAAAATACAGTTTGGGGCTGATTCCCAGTTTGAGTTTAACTGATACTCGCTATGCGGATGTCAAGGATGCTCAAGTTTTAGCGATGGGTGCGTCGAGATTTCCCGAACAATACGCTCAAAATCCTTTGCCGGCTGTACCACTGGAAATATCAACAATTGTGGGTAAGATTTGGCCTGGTTTGTCTTTTCTTAACGAGAGTTTTACTCTGGAAAATTTAAGGGATAAGCGCAAGCAAGAATACAAAATTATTCATTTAGCTACTCACAGTGATTTTCAGCCTGGGGGTGCAGAAAATTCTTACATTCAGTTTTGGAATACTAAGTTGCGGTTGAATCAGTTGGGTGAGTTGAAGTTATCGAATCCGCAGGTGGAGTTGTTAGTATTGAGTGCTTGCACTACGGCGGTAGGGGATGAACAGGCTGAGTTGGGGTTTGCGGGGTTGGCGGTAAACGCGGGGGTAAAGTCGGCTTTGGCGAGTTTGTGGTATGTCAGCGATGCTGGTACTTTGGGGCTGATGACGGAGTTTTACCAGCAGTTACGCACGGCACCGATTAAGGCTGAGGCTTTGCGGCAGGCGCAGTTGTCGATGTTGCGGGGGGAAGTGCGCTTGGAGGATGGTTATTTGGTGCGATCGGGAAATAATCAGGCTCTACCTTTGCCTACGGAATTGGCAGCCAAGGGAGACAAAAATTTGTCGCATCCTTATTATTGGGCGGCTTTTACGATGATTGGTTCGCCTTGGTAATTGTGAAGGAAGTTCGGCAACGGATTTTGTAACGGATTTAACGCCGGGAAGGAAGAAGGAAGTTCGGCAACGGATTCTGTAACGGATTTAACGGAGGTCAGAAGGAAGAGGGAAGAAAGTTTTAACTGCCAATGCCCAATGCCCAATGCCCAATGCCCAATTCCCTATGCCCAATTCCCAATTCCCTATGCCCAATAACTACTGACTAATTGCTAATTGAGTCAGCCGTTTGAGGATGCGGAGCACGTCATAAAGTTCGTTGGCTAAATTGCGGATCTCGAAAATATTAGATGTGGTATATCGCGGTGATTCTCCGTTAACTAATTTGACAAAAATGAAACTGCCGCCTGTAGCAATCATGCCGTAACTCGGTTTCTCTGGGTTCGGGTTTCCCAGCATATAAGCTAAGATTTGTGCGAGGCCCGCTTCGATGGAAAATGAAGCTCGCTTCGATTCTATTACCATCAGCCACAACTGGTCTTTTAAAACTAAAGTGTCGAGGCTCCCTTTGATGATAACGCCTTCGTCTTCTTCCGAAATTTCAACGGATTTTTCTGGTTTAATGTAAAATGGATGCAGGTAAAATTCTCCGGTAAACAACAGCGGAGAGACGATCGACAAACTGATAGTTTTTTCCAGCAGCGGCGGATGTTCCAGCAAATTGAAATAGCCCGCTTTAATCTGGTTTAGTTGTTGTTTCTGAAAGTCCGTAATTTCCGGCAACTCATCTTGCCATTCCCTGAAAAAATTATCGTCTCGAACAAGTTGCAAACCGAAAAGAGTTTGTAATTCTTCTAATGTGACATTCTTAGCTTGAATTGTTTGAACCATAACGAAGTCCGGCTAATCTTATGGATAGATACGATTATAGCACAGAGATTTTTGTCAGATTAAATCCGTTAGCATTAGAATAATTCATCTCTCTCTTCTCTAACTCTGTGTCCTCTGCGCTCTCTGCGGTTAAAACATTCATAAACTATAGGAAGCAGAAATTTCGCTCAATAAAATGCCGAGAATTTTGGGGATATTCTGCAAGTAGTATTCAACAAAATCTATGCTAAGAACTTGTTTTTCTAACTTCATAAACTTCCAAATGTTACCGGATGTGACAACCCCATAAATCCTGGGAATATTATTTCCTTCTTGTTCGTTAAATAATTGGGCTGCTACCATTTCTGCCGCGCACTGTCCCAAACCGCTGTTAATATTTTCCTTCTTGGCTTCGACTAGCGTCACAACTGGCGATCGAATAAATAAGAGTTCCGAGTCTTGGCTGATTAAAAAGTCACAAGTTCCATTCAATCCTAACTCAGGTGCAACATTAAAGTCAGTTCCAGAAAATAAACTAATTCTATCTTGCAATTGCCTCCTCAGTTCTAGCAAAACTGGAGCAATAATTAATTCCGATCGCGCTTTTTCTGTATTGATGGCTAGGGCTAAAGGTACGTTGTATTCGAGGGTTTGTATCAAGATTTCGCTGCATTGAGCGACCGCAGTGTTGGCAAATAAGTTGCTCTTTTCTGATGTAGTTAGGTGAAAGGTTTTTACCACTCTGTCTAGGCTAAATTCGCTGTAAGACATGGCTTAATATATTTGGGTGATTGGGCCTAGGGCGAAGCGAAGCGGAGGGATGGGGCATGGGGCATGGGGTATACCAAAGAAACCGGGTTTTTCACTTTAGTTAAAGGCAGGGATGCAGTATTTTTGTAAAAAACCCGGTTTCTGACTACCCGTGAGTCCAGAACTACTAACTTCAAATTTTATTGCAACTGTTCGATTCTTTTACGCGCGTCTAGATACGCACTCGTTCTCCCTCCTTGTTTGTAAAGTTCTGCGGCTTTTTGAAAGTCGGCAATTGCTTGGGGTTTGTCTTTGTTTTCGAGATGGGCTAACGCGCGATTGTAGTAGGCGTCGGCAAAGCCGGCATTGGCTTCGATCGCCCGCGTGTATGCTTGAATAGCGCTGGGCCCACGGGTTGAATCGACGCTGCTGATGAGTGTGCGGGCATTGCCGATGTTGAAGTACAATTCGGGAGTGTAGTTGGACTTGGAAGCAAGTGCTTTGTTGAAATCGGCGATCGCCTCCCAAGCATCTCCTTGATCTAACCGCGAAAGTCCGCGAAAATAATAGGCTTGGGCATCTTGAGGATTAGCGCTGGATATGGGGCCTTGAATTGCGGGAGTATTGTCTACTTTCAACTCGGATTTGTTCATTCCCGCCGCCACCAGTTTTGCGATAAAAGTATTGATCGGAACTGCTGCGTTAAATCCTGTTTTAATCGGGGCGACTTCGCCGCTACTGGTTTGCGCGAAACCGAATTCGCCTTGTCCGTGTAAGCCGATGACTCGGCCTTCGGAGTCGAAAACTGGCCCGCCACTCATACCACTCCAAGTTACAGCTTGATACCGCAATGTGTAACCTTCCGGGCGATTGCGTGGGCGGCTGGTAACGAGTCCGGGAGAGAGCTCTGGTTCTCGTTCTGCCCCAAAAAGTCCTCCGGTAGCGGGATAGCCGTAAACGAAGATTTGAGTGCCAATGACGGCTTGATCGGAATCGGCGATCGTCGCCACTGGATATTCTTCTGGACTTTCAAATTTGACTACGGCTAAATCCGCGTCGTTTTGGGCTGTTTGTAAGCGGGTGACGGAGGTTGCTGGATAGTTTTTGCCGATCGAAGTGCGAACCGTGTATTTGACGTCGGCTTTTTCTACGACGTGGTTGACTGTTAAAACTGTGTAAGTTTTGCCGTTTTTGGCAATAATTACGCCGGAACCGTCTCCTAGGGAACTGTTAATTTGTACTGTCAGCGGGCCGGCAATGTTGGCGACTGCTTGCGGAGTTTTGGCGATCGCCGGTTGGCTGATGATTATTGTTAAGGCGGCGACGCTGGTTCCTGCTAGTACGCTGCTTAAGGTGTCGAAACGAGAAAAATTTATATTCATGGCTATTGCTAATTAGTTTTCGGGTAGGGGGAGTTGGCTGCGGGCGATCGACCTTATTCTGTCATTCTGAGTGAAACGAAGAATCTCAAAGATTTGCAACACCTTCGAGAGTGCGTAAGTCCCATTTCTGTTTTTGAGTCTATTATTGGGTTAACGTAGACTGCACAAGTTTTGTTCTTGTTGATAATTTTACTCGCTATTTTGTTCCCCGATTGTCTATCAGAATGTAGAGGACTCGCTGCACATCCTACTTTTCAAAACTTAACAATACATAACTCGAACTCGGTACTGACTTCTTCCTTTGTCATATTTCCCTGTGCTACTTGCATAACTAAATCGTAGACTTGTTCGTCCGTTAAATTCAAATAAAAGCGATTCAAGCGCAAAAAGGTATCTGTTACCGCAAAGGCCGATCGCTTGTTACCGTCTATAAACGGATGATTCATCGCTATATGGTACAGATAAGCAGCAGCTTGTTCGGCAATTGTCGGATGCAAAAATTGACCGCCGAAAGTTGCTTGCGGTTGAGCTAAAGCTGACTCTAACAAACCTTCGTCTCTGACACCGGGAGTGCCACCAAATCTCTCTATCTGTCTGGCGTGAATACTTAAAACCATATTTTTAGTGATAAAATTAGGAGTTGGCAAGGCGACGGTAAACCTCCTTTCTTTCGCGTTCTGAATCTAGATATGCCTGCCATGCTTTGGCTTCTAGTTTTTGTTGTTCTTCTTCAGTCTTTAATGAGCGGACAAATTCAAGCACCTTTAGCAGCAAAGGTTCTGGTACTCGCTCGATTTCTTGGAGAAGCTGTTCTTTGGCGGTCATATTTCCTCCCAGTTATTTTACAACCATTTTATACCTATTCTAAAAAATCTTGCAACCGATAAATTGTACGGGACCATCTGTAGGGACACGGCAGTGCCGTGTCCGGCGTCTGGAACTTTTAATAATTGGTATCAGATGGAAGATTGTAGCAACACTTTTTTAAATTGAGATTACAACAATTTTACAACCTACAGATTAGATCGTCAACGGCTGCCAGATCGCACTTACGAACTTTGATGTTCTGCAACCCATTGAACGATCGCCTCAGTCAGTCCATCTAAGGTATATTCTTTGGCTTCTACATCTAACTTACCTAATAAATTATAACAACTTTTGGAAGTTTCCGGCCCGATGGAGGCGATGCAAACATTTTTTAACCAATCCTGCGATATGGACAATTCGGGGTTTTGTGCTATGAGCTTGCAAAAATTTTGTACAGTTTTGGAACTGGCAAATGTTATAATATTCACCGCCCGATTTTGCAGTGCTGCTAGGGCGATCGGATCGATGTTTTCGGGACAGCAAGATTGATAGGCTGGTGCTTCTATTACTTGCGCTCCTTTGGCGGTGAATTCTTTGACTAAAACTTCTCTCCCACCGCTTTCTACTCTGGGAAATAGGATTTTGCAGTTTGTAGGGGCGATGCCCCCGTGCTCGCCCTCCACGCCCTCCCAGGGGAAGTTTTCGACTAGGGAATCGGCGACAAAGTTGGGGGGAATAAAGTCAGGTTGCAGAGAGTGCGATCGCAAACTTTCGGCGGTTTTTTTGCCGACAACTGCGATTTTAATTCCGAACAAACTGCGGGCATCTTTCCCACTGGCTTCTAGTCTTTCAAAAAAGTAGTCTACCGCGTTGGTGGAAGTCAGAATTAACCAGTGAAAGCTTGACAATTGTGCGATCGCACTGTCTAATGGTTCCCAGGTGGAAGGCGGGCAAATTACCAAAGCGGGCATTTCGATCACGCGGGCTCCTTGTTGCTGGAGGCGATCGCTAAATTGACCAGATTGAGAAGCTGCACGGGTGACTAAAATAGTTTTTCCGGCTAGCGGCAATTGGCTGTTATTAGGGGTGACATTTATATCGATCATGTTGGTGCTTTGTGGCTGGATTAAATATTCGCGTAATCTTACTACTTCCCCAATAATTATCACACAAGGTGACAGAGATTCACCGGTTGTTTTATGTATAATATCAGAGAGATTGCCGAGCCAAATTTGTTGTTCGGGGCGGCCGCAATCTCGGATAATGGCGATCGGAGTTTGGCTCGATAATCCATGTTTTTGTAATTGCCAGATAATCTCACTTAAATTGCGCCCTCCCATCAATATTACCAAAGTGTCTATCTGCACTAATGCTTCCCATTCCAGAGCATCTGGTTCGTGGGCGCTCATCACTGCAAAACAGCGGCTCATTACTGGATCTGTGAGGGGAATTCCTGCTAGTAATGGTGCGGCTAATGCAGCGGAAATTCCCGGTATTACTGCAAAATCGCAGTCGGCTGCTATTAATGCTTGAATTTCGGAGCTAGAACGGCCAAAAATAAACGGATCGCCACTTTTGAGGCGCACTACTTGTTTGCCTCTGTGGCAGTGTTCTACTAGCAAACGGTTGATTTCTTGTTGTTGAGTAGAAGGTTTGCCACCGCGTTTTCCGACTTCGATTTTTAGGCAAGTTACTGGGATTAATTCGAGTTGGGGGATATCGACTAGAGCGTCGTAGATTAAGACTTCGGCTTGGGATAGCAATTTGTGCGATCGCACTGTCATCAAGTCACAATCTCCAGGCCCCGCACCGACTAGATAAACTTTGCCTTTTGGGTTTTTCATAAGTCATCCTCGATAGTATAATTTAAGGAAGAAAGAAGTTCGGCAACGAGCAATGTACGGGATGTAACGGAGGTAATGAAGAGGGAAGTATTTAAACAATGCTCAATTCCCAATGCCCAATGCCCAATGCCCAATTCCCAATGCCCAATCCTTAACCAAAAATCCTATATTTATGCAGCTTATCATCATTACGGCCGCTGATGCAAATTATTTTGAACTGGTGCGAGGCACTATTTTATCGGTGCGGGAAAAACCAGAGGGTGAAAATGTGGCGATCGGCTTTTTCGATCTTGGCTGCACTCCCGAACAATTGCAGTGGCTAGAAACACAAGTTAATTTCATTAAAACACCCGATTGGGACTTTGACTTTCCTAGCCAAAATGAAGCTCCTCACTACCTTAAAGGACTTTTAGCACGTCCGTTTTTGCGCCAATACTTCCCATTTTTTGACATCTATCTGTGGATAGATGCTGATGCTTGGGTACAAGATTGGAAAGCCGTTCAACTATTAGTTAAAGGAGCGGCAAAGCGAGGTTTAGCAGTTGTGCCCGAAATGGATCGTGGTTATTATTTAGCTTACGGCAAACTGCCTTGGTACTCCGAATTTGTGTATCGCGATTATCAAGCAAGTTTTGGGGAAGAAGTAGCCCAAGAGTTACACAGCTATCCTACTATAAATGCTGGTGTTTTTGCGCTGCACAAAGATGCTCCGCACTGGGAACTTTGGGCGGAATATTTGGCACAGGGATTGCAGCAGCACGTCTCTTTGATGACTGACCAAATTGCCTTGAATCGCTTGGTTTACGGCACTGAATTATTTGATAAAACAGAGATGCTGCCGGCTTGGTGTAACTGGAGTTGTAACTTTGGTTTGCCCGTGTGGGAGAAGGATCGAGGTTGTTTTGTGGAGCCGTATTTGCCACAAGAGGCGATCGGCATTCTGCACATGACCGGTCACAAACACGACTTGGTAAACTTGGTAACAACAGACGGCGACATACTGGAAATGAGCGTCCGTTACCAACCCATTCAAGAGCCAAAAATGACAGCCTCAGTACAGTCAGAAATCACAAACAATACTTTATTAGCCGCAGGAGATTACATCTCGCCCGGATTTAAAATCATCCTCCCAGATGCCTACTTTCCTAACATGATTGTCGGCGATACTCAGACTTGTCCGTGGCCTTATCTACGTCGAGAAATTCCTCATAATTGGTATGTCGATCGGCGAGCGCCCTCAGTCGGATTTCTCAGTCGCGACGAAGCACATATTCTTTACAATACAGCCCGACAATTTCCAGGTAAAAAAGCTTTAGAAATAGGTTGCTGGCTGGGTTGGTCAGCCTGTCATTTAGCCCTCGCAGGAGTTGCATTAGATGTCGTCGATCCGCTGTTAGAAAGAGATGACATCAGACAAAGTGTAATCGATTCAATTCAAGGCGCTCTCAATGCGTCTGGAGTTCAAACAACTGTCGAGCTAATACCCGGCTACAGCCCCCAAAGAGTCGAAGAATTTGCCGCTCAATTCAACCGCAAATGGTCGTTAATTTTTATTGACGGAGAACACGGAGGATTGGGGCCATTAAATGACGCAATTGTTTGTGAAAAATTTGCCGAAGAAGATGCAATAATTTTATTTCACGACTTAGCTGCTCCCGCTGTTGCTAAAGGTTTAGATTACTTGAAAGAAAAGGGATGGCATACTGTAATTTATCAAACAATGCAAATTATGGGTGCTGCTTGGCGGGGCAATGTCGAGCCAGTCAAACATCAACCAGATCCTCATATTTCCTGGCAGTTACCAGCACATTTGCAAGGCTATGATGTTATATCGTTTCCGGTTGCATCGGAATGATTTAACCACAGAGGCCACAGAGAACGCAGAGGGAGATAAGAGAAATGAATACAGGACGATGCTATCGGAAGTGATATTAGTTACTCGGCGATTGAAACCGCTTCTACACGAACAAAGTCCCAGCAGAGGGGGACTAAAGAGTAATGACATTCAGAAAGCGATTAACCTGTTTTTCCCAAGTCCAATCTAACATGAAATTAGCCGCAGCTAGACCTCGATTTTTTGCTTCTTCGCGATTAGTATAAATTTGTTCTAAAGCCTCGACAACTTCTTCAACATCAGACTCTCCCCAGCCTTCTATACCTGAAAAATGAGCAGTCGGTTTAACTCGTCGCTGACTTAATAAAGGATAGCAATTGTTGCTGTGAATCAAATCTAAATGACCAGTATTTGCTGATAAAATAGTAGGAATTCCGCAGGCCATACTTTCCATTGCGACTAAATTAGTGCCGCCTTCGCAGCGATTGGTGAAAACGGCTGCATCGGCTTCTCGCAATATTTGTCCGGCGAGATGATTGGGAATTAAGCCGATATCGATAAAAGAGTCAATAGGTAAACCGTTAGCTACTAACCATTGCGAAATTCCTAAACTTCCGTCGCGGTTAATATTGGGAAGTCCGACAACGTTTCCTACTTGTTCAATTCCCAGCATATA
>Ga0316608_1000795_pt1 | contig 13688 bp, 8 predicted proteins | sample MIS2016152B_MG_FD_207673 | JGI IMG/M metagenome (GOLD analysis project Ga0316608, IMG submission 207673) | Microbial mat bacterial communities from Middle Island sinkhole, Lake Huron, Michigan, United States - MIS.2016.152B | ecosystem: Environmental > Aquatic > Freshwater > Lake > Sediment...
AATTTAAGAAATAATGCTTTTATTTGTTCAATTATTTGCATAATTTTGCTATAAAATTTTTCGCAATATAGCAATTTTTTTCAACAACAACGTTTTTAATTAGAGCCAAAAATGTTTACAAAGAAGTTGTTTAACCTTAATTTTTAAATTCAATGCTTAACTGAATAATGTTATATTTTTTTAGCAGATTTAGTTCTTCAAGTATATGTTTTCTTTTTCCAATAATTTCCCGATTCATGTATTTTATTTTAAAAATTTTATCTTTAGGAGTTTGGGATAATTTAAAATTAAGACTTACTATTTTTTGTATTTCTGCTATCATTTTCAACAACTTTTTCAATTTCTTAATTATGCTGTTGTACGATTTTTCTGTAATTATATAATCCTTGTATTCAAGTTTATATAACATATCTGTTGATGTATTGCTACTATTTTTTTCTAACAGAATACTGAAATCGGAGTCAACAGCAGAAATTAATTTCTCAATATAACTTCTATTTTTGTCGTACAATTTTATTTCGCTTGCAAGCAATTCAAATTCTTCCGAAACAAAATTTGAGTTATATACATTTGCAAAAAAGTGCATTTTATGATTAATTAACTTATTTTTTATCAGTATTTTAGGGAATTTTTTCTTTATATTCTGATATGTGCTGAAAGTTCGTTTTAACTTAACTATATTTTCTGAACTTATTTTCAGATTTTTCTCGATTTCAATATGATAAACAGAATTTTCTTTAAAAACTTCGTATTTTTTATTTACAAAAAAAACATACACATTTAGTAACGAGAATAAATCTTCAACACATTTTGCTTCAAAAAGAATATTTTTATACTGAACCTGAAAAGGAAACAATTCTTCCTCAAAAAACAAAGGTGTTTGAATAAAAATTTTTGGAGAAGAATCAATTTTTGAAAGTATTGATTTACATTCAATTAAAAATTCTTTATCAATTAAAATATTCTTTGAAATACTCATTTCTGTATAAACTTTTTTATTAAGTTGTGCCAAAATTAATTTAAAGTTTTTAATATTAAAAATAACACATTAATATTTCTGATATTTTATTTCAATTAGGCTTTTTTACAATTTATAAATTTCAAAACATGTTGATTATTAAGAAATTTAAGTTCGACAACAAAGTTTAATTTTTTATTTTTCCGATATTTTAAAAATCATTTAGTTTTAGTTTTTCAGAAATAAATGTTATTGAAAGATAATGTAGAAAATAAAATAATATGGTCATTTTGTAATATTTATTGAACAAAAAAACAAATAGTTAACAAAGATTTATAGTTTTTTTATTTCGATAATAATCTAAAGAATAATAATTTATAATCAGCAATTGTCTTATAATAAAGTATTTAAAAAATAAATTACATTTTATATTTTAAATTGTATAAAACATATTATCTTAGTAAAAAAAACTTATATAATTTTATATCAAAAAATGAAAAAACTTACTAAAATTGTTGCAACAATATCTGACAAAAGATGTGATATAGAGTTTCTTAAAAACTTATTTGATGCTGGGGTAAATGTTGTTAGATTAAATACTGCACATGCAAATTTTGAAAGTGCTACTAAAATAATTGAAAACGTAAGAAAAGTATCTAGTAAAATTGCTATTTTGATTGATACTAAGGGACCTGAAATACGAACAACCAAAAACGAACAGGATTTTGAGCTTAAGACAGGAGATAGAATTATTTTTAAGGGAAATCCTGATGGAATAAGTTCAAAAGACTGTATATATTCAACTTACAAAGGTCTAGCAACTGATGTTCCGGTAGGTACTCTTATTTTAATTGATGATGGAGAAATTGCTTTTAAAGTAGAATCTAAAGATGATGAAAAATTAACTTGTGTTGTTCAGAACGATGGAATAATAAAAAGCAGAAAAAGTATTAACATTCCTGGAGTACACATCAATTTACCTTCAATAAGTGAGAAAGATATTGCATTTATAAATTATGCAATTGATGTAGATGCCACATTTATAGCACATTCATTTGTTAGAAATAAGCATGACGTTCTGGCTTTGAAAGAAATTCTTGCCGAAAGAAATAGTGATATAAAAATAATAGCAAAAATTGAAAATCAGCAAGGTGTTGATAATATTGATGAAATTCTTGACCATGTTTACGGAATTATGATTGCACGAGGCGATTTGGGTATTGAAGTTGCTGCTGAAAAAATTCCAATAATTCAGAAATTACTAAACAAAAAATGTATTCGCAGACGTAAACCGGTAATTGTTGCTACACAAATGCTTCATACTATGATTGAAAATCCGCGACCTACACGTGCAGAAGTTAGCGATGTTGCAAATGCAATTTATGATGGAACTGATGCAATTATGTTAAGTGGTGAAACTGCTTTTGGCAATTATCCAATTGAAGCTGTGCAAACTATGACAAAAATTGCTCAGGAAGTTGAACTTTACAAACGAGAACATGAACAATTTGTTGAACTTCCACATAACGACCGAATAACAAAATTTTTATCACATTCAGCCGTTCAAGCTTCTGTAGAACTTAATGTTAGAGCTATAATTGCAGACAGTATTTCGGGGAGTACAATAAGAAATTTAGCTGCATTCAGAAGCAGTAAACCAATATATGCTATGTGTTATACCGAAAAGGTGATGAGAGAATTAGCCTTGTCTTACGGTGTATATGTAGAACATATTGAACAGCGTAAATCAACTGATGAATTTTTTAACACATCGGTTTCTTTACTCATAAACAAAAAAATGCTTGAAATTGACGATATTGTTGTTGTTCTTGCAGGAAATTTCGGTCCCGGAACCGGTGCATCATTTATTGAAATCAGTACAGCTCATAATTTGATAAAAAGATATTAAACTTAAATAAGAATAATTTTTTTGTTCTATTTTCAAGTCAAAAAATTTTTATTTCTCAATAATTTAAATTTATTTAAATTCTACATTGACAAAGTTTTATAACTTTGTCAATGTAAAAAATTGGTTTAAAATTACTCAGTAACAACATCAACCCACATTCCTTTGCTTCTTGCATTTATTGTTCCATCGTACATTGCTTCGCAATAAACCGACGGCAAGTAAAAATGACCTAAATATGTTGCATTCAACAAAATTGTATATGTTTTTGTAGTTTTTCCGGCTAAATCGAAAAAAGTGTAAACTCGGTCATCTCTGATATCCTGATTTGTAAATGCACTCGAATTTTCAAAACTTCCAATATCAAAAAGTCTGGTGTTAATAATTTCCCAGCCAGATGGAAATATTTGAGAAAGTGCCATTTCTTCGTAATCACCTTTAATTCCAGTATTTGTAATTTTAATTTCTGCAACAAAATCAGTTCCTTGAGAAATACTTACTGGAGAAATTGTTGTTCCATCTAATAACTTGTAAATTACTGAAATATTCAAATTATTCTGAGCTGCAGTTTCATCACCAACTAACGGTATTCCTTTTGTTACAACTCTTGCATATAAAATTCCGGTCGAATTATTTTTAATATCAATTTTATAATCTTTTATAGTGCTAACATCTAATATTTTAGAAACAATTCCTAAATCAGATTTTATGGTTTCAGTTTTTCCGTTGAAAGTATAAGTTAAATCTAATCCAGATGTTGATTTATTTGATTTATAATATTTTGAAATAGCGACTAATGAATACGCAATTGTTTGAGTACCTAACCATTGTGAACTGCTAAGTTTTTCTGAAATATCTTCAATTATACTGAATGCCTGAGTTTTAAGATTCAATAAATTTAGAGTTTCCAACATAATTGCTTTATCACGTGTATCAGTACCAAAAGTATTAGAAAGTTCGGTATATTCTTTAATATCAGTTGAAAGTCCGGTAACTAAATCTTTTGCAACTTTTTCTTTTCCTGCAAGATAATATGCTGCAGCAAGTTGCCATTTTGCTTCATCATCAAGATTTTTTAGTTCCTTCAATCTATTCATTGCCCCAATTTCGGATTCTCCTGCAAGTGCTAAAGTATAAAGACGGTAAGCCTGAGTAAATTGTGAACGTTCTCCGTCATCAGTCCAGTTTTTTGCCTTTGTTTTTTGATATTCTTTCCAGTTTTTAAGAAATGTTGCGGAAACAACATATCCTTGATTTTGAGCTTCAAGCATAAAATGTCCAGCATAATTTGTTCCCCATTCACACACATCTGTGCCACCTTCCCAGTAACTTAATCCACCTGTATAAATCTGGAATTCAGTAATTTTATCAATACCTGCTTTTATGTTTGTTTCAATCTGAGTCTTTTGCTCGGCACTTAAATCAATAACATCAGGTAAAAATAACTGTGCAAAAACAGCAGAAGTAGTTTGTTCTACACAACCATAAGGATATGTTATTAAGTAACTTAAACGTTTTTCGATATTCAAAGGCGGAACTGTAGATACTTCGAGTACAGCACTATTTGTTCCGACCATCCCAATAGGTTTAAAAGTCGTATTCCAAGAACCTGATTTTTCAATTACTTGACTGGTAACATCTGTAAGCTCCGGATTTGGATTTCGAACATTAATCTCAACAGAATATGAGGCTTTTTCATTTCCGGAAACGGCAATAATCTCAACTGAGCCAATTCCAAGTTTTTCAGCTACTTCTAAATCAAATTCAATAAACTGTTCACCTGTTTCAGTAAATTTAATAGTTTGTGTTGAATTTCCGGAAATTTTTATAAAATCATTTGTAGAAAGAGTAACTGTAACATTTTTAATCTTTTCGTCCATCGCAAAAACACTTACCGGAAGTTTTAGTTTTTCACCCGGTCCCAAGACTCTTGGAAGTGTACCTAAAAGCATAAGTGGCTTAATTACAGTGGTTGTTTTTTCAGCCGAACCAAAAGCTTCGTCTTTTCCGGCAATAATCATTGTTCGTACAGAGCCAATATAATTTGGTAGTGTAATGGTGTGTGAATTAATGCCTCCATTAGTTTCAAAAGGACCTAAATACATTACTACAGGTTCAAAACGATTTGCATTTGAATTCTGTTCTCTATCAACTTCAGAATCTCCTCCAATACTAATAAGTTTTTCTATTTCTCCAGTGTAAGCTCCAATAACCCAATCGTATATATCCCATGTTTTAACACCTAATGCTTCGCGTGCATAAAATTCGTCCCACGGATTTGGAGTTGAAAAATTTGTTAAATCAAGTAAACCTTCGTCAACAATTGCAATAGTGTAAGTCATTGGTTTCTTGTTAGCTTCCGAAACTTTTAATGTAAAAGAAGTTTCAGCCTCCAAAACGTCAGGCATTGAAATTACCGGCTGCAGATGTGTTTCGGGGTCTTCAACACCAACAGGTAAAACTCCGTACATTCTAATTGGTAAATCATTAGCTGTTTGCGAGTGAGGTTGAAGCATTGTAACATTTATAAAAATATTTGGGGTCATTTCTGCAGTTGCAAAAAAGTTGTATGATGTTTCAATATCTTTTGTTTCAACCCAATAAGATTCAATAGTTGAAGTTCCATTTTCAATACTAATTAAGGCTCTACCGCCGGCAGAAGAAGGAATTGAAACAGAAATTTTATCTCCAACATTATAATTTTCTTTGTCGGTAGAGAATGAAAGCATAGTAGCAGAAGTACCTTCTCGCTGAGCTTTTCCAGCCCAGCCGGGCCAATCAATAAAAACTACTTTTCCGCATGAATGTCCAGTTTGTAAATCGGTTGCACGAACAAAATATTTTCCCCATTCGGGATAATTTACACGAATATTCCAACTTGCAACACCTGATTTGGTTGTAATATTTTCGGTTTTAAGAATATCAGAATAAGTTGTTGAAATATAATTAGAAGAACCATCACTTTCGTCCCACCACCAGTTCCAGTCCAGTTTCATAAACTCCATCTTAACTTCGTGATTTTCTTTAAGTTGATTTCCGTCTTTATCAACTAAAACAATATTTACAATATGATTTGTATCTGTCAATAACATTCCTCTCATTTTATCTCCGGCAGGCAATTTTAATCCAACAAAGTCTGTATAAGGATAATAAGGCATTGAAGATTGTGTAATGCTGAAATTTCCTCCAACTTCATAAGCTCTTGTAACAAATGTTGCATTAAGTTTGCCCGGAGCGTCTTCGCCAATAGTGAAATTTAAGTCTATGGTTGCTTTTCCGTTAGCATCAATTTTTCCATCAAAAACATTTTCGTATTCAGAAGAGAAATATTTTGATGGATCATCAAAAACATATTCTGAGAACTTTGTAAATGAAGTTGTTGCCGTTTCAAATGTAACTTCAACTTCAGCATCAAGATTTTTTGCAACAACTCCGGTAAGCCATTTAACTTCAAGATTTGCTTCTGTGGATTCATCTTTTGCAATATATTCTTTATCAATATCTAAATTTATTTTTAAACGATTAGGTTTAACAGTTTCAATTTTTATTTTTTTGTAAAACTCAGCACCACCAACTGTTACGTATGCATTATAATTTCCTGTTTCTGCATTAATATCGGTTGATAGAGGGAAAGAATAAAAACCTGTTTCATTTTTTGTAACAGTCTTTGTATAAATTGTCTGATATTCAGGATTTTTAAATGTAAAAACGATTGGATGTTCTGCAGGTAAATTTTCAATTTCTTCTTTAAGAATAAAAGTTAAATAAATTGAATCTCCGGGTCGCCAAACACCTCTTTCACTATAAATAAATCCTTTAATTCCTTCATCAACAGCAATACCTGAAATATCAAACTGACTTAATGAAAGCGAAGAAGCATCGTCAATTTTCAAATATCCTTTTTGCCCATCATATTCTGCAACAACAAAATAAGGTTTTTCTAAAGTATTAAAGCTGCATAAACCTTTTTCGCCTGTTGTTGAAGTTTCTAACAATTTATTTTGATAGTTATAAATACTTATAGCAACATCTAATAATGGCTTAGTAGTAAGTAAATTGTTAGCAAAAATTTTCAGACTTCCATCATTTCCTTTTTTTGCAATTAAACCAATATTTGAAGAAATTATGTTTTGAGCAACAATTCTACTTTCGTTATAATATGCTTTATTACAAGGATTTTCGCGATTTTCCCAGTATTCATCATAATCAAAATCATAATCGTAGTAATCGTATTCATAATCCCAGTAAGAAGTTTCATAGTCATCAGGGCTCCAGTCATAATCAACATCAGCCCAGTCTGTTTCTTCTAAATCTTCGGTCTCAGCAACAATTTCATCACATTCGTAAATTGATTGATATTGTCTGAAACTAAGCTCTATTCTATAAATTGCTCCGGGTTCAGCTTCAATTAAAGTACTTAAATCAAGCGAAAAACGATTCCATTTTCCATAGTCAATAATATTTTCGTCATCAAGATAAACAGTTTTTCGTAAAATTGGTTCTCCTACTCTAGTTAATTCATATTCACCTGAATAATCGTTAACCTGTAAAAACTGCATAATATTATCCTCATAAATTTTTATAATAGTAACATCAATTGCTTTAAGATTAACAGCTTCGAACGGAAAAATTAAACCTTTATCAGTTGAAGGTAAAATTACCCCCGAATTAATTAAACGAACGGCTGGTTTGATTTTCTCAAAAGCAAGTTCAAAAGTCTGTGATTCTTTGAGTTTATATCCCAGAATGTTTTTAACTCCATCGTAAATATTTACAGTATAAATACCGTCGATTCTTTCAGTAGGATAAACATTTAGGGTATTATCTTCAATTATATATCTTAATCCCGAAAAATCTTGAATTGTGATTAGCCCTGTTAAATCCTGGTCTTCGAGAAGCGGGTCTGAAAACTGAATTTTGAGATATTGCTCAGGTTGTTGAATTACTTTTGCAGTAATAAAACGAAAATCATCTAAAGCATAAACAGTTAACAATTCTTTTCCCGTTTTATCTACTCCAATTTCGTCTCCGTCCCAAAATATCGAAACTGTTGATTGCTTTTCTGAACGTGAAATACTATCAATTGTAAAGTAGTAAATGTAATTATCATTGTCGGCTGTCCAATTAATTATCAAATCATTACCATCTTGATTTGCATAAAGAACTTCTTTGATTTTTTCTATATCTTCATAATCTGCGGTTTGAATGTATCCAAGAGCTTGTTGCCATTTAAGCGTCTGTTTATCAATTGTTTTTTGTTCTTCAATTGTTACGTCAAAACTTTGTTTTATAGTTGAAAAAATGAAATTGAAAGATTCCAAATCCGAATCTATTGTGTCAATTAACTCACCAAGTGCAAATTTAACATAATATTCTTCTCCCGAATCCATATATTTTTCGGGTTTAAATTCTATAGTATAATCATCTAACCAATAATATTTTCCATCAATACTTGGAGAAATATTAAATAGATTTTCTGGTAAAACTTCTTTATTTTCAATTTTTTCTACAATATCACTTAAAAGTTTAATTTTTATTGTAGAAGTTTTTGAAATCACACCCGAAGTATATGCAGAAATATATTTTCTAAATTCAGGATTTTCAGAATTAACTCTCTTTACCTTAAAAGCAAATATATAAATTGCAACAATCACAGGTACTGCAATTGCTGCTATCAGAATGTAAAATCCTACTTTTTTTTTCATGGTTTATGTTTTTTATTTGGTTAGTTGCTATTCTGGAAAATATTCATATTCAAATACCTTAGTTCCTTCAGTACCTTCTTCTTCTGTTAATAAATTTTCTTCATTAAATTTTGAAATTTTCTGATATTGAATCATTCCTGTTGTTAAAAGTCTTTCTTCAGTATTAACTCTGTTTTCATCATCAAAAGTAAATCTTAAAATAAAATTGTTATTAATTAATTGCTCAACAACCCTTTTAAAATCATCGTAAGTATAACTTACCGAGTGAATTACTTCCTCTTTTTCGTTTAAAGTTATTCTTTTTACTAAATTTTTATTTTCATCATATTTGAAACGTCTATCATACGCTAATTTGTCATTATCTCCAAATTCTATTTGTCTTATTAATAAATTATCACTATATTCATTTTCAATTTTTTCGATGATTTTTTCGGTTTCATCAAAAACAACTTTTTCAATAATTTCGCCAGTCTCATTAAATTTTAGTATTTCTTTTTCTTCCAGTTCTCCCTCTTCATCTACGAGAGTAATTACTAGAGAATTATCCGAAGAATTACGTTCAAAAGTTTTTACAGATTTTGATTCGTCAAGATAAACAATTTCTTGTTTTGCAAGTTTATTGTTTTCGTTCCAATAAAAGACACTTTTCTCAGCAAATTCATCATCCTGACCATAAGTTATTTCTTCAATTTTTAAATTTTTATCATTAAACTTTGTCAAAATTTTTGTTTCAACAGATTCATCGTTAAAATATGAAGTATTAATAACTTCGTTTCCATTTATATCGTATTCAACTTCAGTGTATTTAATTTTTGAATTTTCTGTAACCAAAAAAGTGGTGATTTTTTTAATTTTTTTAGCCATAATTTATTAATTTTAAAATAAAGTATAATTACAATTAAGATAATTTCTTACAAATTTGTAGATTTTTTTTTAGAATAATTAATTAAAATGATATTATTTTCATTGAATTTTATAATAATTTTAATTTAATATTTTCTGTTTAATAAAATTTATTACATTTACCAACGACAAATATTCACAAAAAAAATAAAAAAAATGGAATTTAATTTCACCGAAGAACAAATAATGATTCGTGATGCAGCCAGAGATTTTGCACAACGCGAACTTATTGAAGATGTTATTGAAAGAGACAAAAATGCAACTTTTCCAACTAAGCATGTAAAAAGAATGGCAGAGCTTGGATTTCTTGGAATGATGGCTTCTGAAAGATATGGTGGCGGAGGTTTAGATACTGTTTCTTATGTACTTGCAATGGAAGAAATATCAAAAGTTGATGCTTCATGCTCTGTAATTATGTCGGTTTGCAATTCGCTTGTAAATTGGGGACTAGAACATTATGGAACCGAAGCACAAAAAGAAAAATATTTACGACCTTTGGCAACGGGCGAAAAAATTGGAGCATTTTTGCTTTCGGAACCCGAAGCTGGTTCAGATGCAACATCTCAACGTACAACAGCTCTTGATATGGGTGATTATTATCTTGTTAATGGAACAAAAAACTGGATAACCAATGCAAATAGTGCATCAACGTATCTTGTTATAACTCAAACATATCCTGAAAAGAAACATAAAGGTATAAATGCATTAATTATTGATAAAAATTCTCAAGGGATAACCTTAGGACCTCACGAAGATAAAATGGGTATGAGAAGTTCTGATACACACTCTGTTATGTTTAATGATGTAAAAGTTCCGAAAGAAAACAGAATTGGTGATGACGGTTTTGGTTTTACTTTTGCAATGAAAGTTCTTGAAGGTGGTCGCATAGGTATTGCTTCTCAAGCACTTGGTTTGGCTTCAGGAGCTTTCGAACTTGCTTTGAAATACTCAAAAGAAAGAAAAGCTTTTGGAACAGAAATATTTAATCATCAGTCTGTTGCTTTTAAACTTGCCGATATGGCTGTAAAAATCGAAAACTCCAGAAATCTATGTTTAAAAGCTGCTTGGCTTAAAGATACACATCAACCTTATGGAATTGCATCAGCAATGGCAAAACAATACTGTGCTGATACTGCAATGGAAATTACTACCGAAGCAGTTCAGATTCACGGTGGTTACGGATATGTAAAAGAATATCACGTAGAACGATTAATGCGTGAAGCAAAATTAACTCAAATTTACGAAGGAACTTCCGAAGTTCAAAAAATTGTGATTTCGAGAAATCTTTTGAAATAAGAAAAAAAATGTTTTTTTAAAAGTCAGTAAAATTGGTTTACTGACTTTTTTTTGTATTTTTGAGCCATAGAAAAAATCGTAAAATTTATTAAATCAACTACAAATGAAAATTTTAGTTTGTATAAGTAATGTTCCCGATACCACTACAAAAGTTAAATTTGTTGATGGAAAAAAATTTGACTCTGCTGGTGTGCAATGGATTATAAATCCTTGGGACGAATTGGCTCTAACCAGAGCTCTTGAACTTAAAGAAGCATCAGGTGGTGCTATTAAGCAAGTTACAGTAATTAATGTTGGGCAGATTGCAACCGAACCTACAATCCGTAAAGCACTTGCAATTGGTGCTGATGATGCAATTCGTGTAAATACAGAACCTATTGATGGTTACTATGTTGCAAACCAAATTGCAAATGTAGTAAAATCAGATGCTTTCGATTTTATCTTTACAGGAATCGAATCTGCTGATTTTAACGGTGTTTCTGTAGGTGGAATATTAGCTGAATTATTGGATATTTCTTCTGTTTCAGCAGTTTCGGGAGTTGACTTTGATGGGGGCGTTTTCAAAATTAAAAGAGAAATTGACGGTGGAACCGAAAAATTGGCAGTTAAAACTCCTGTAGCTGTTACAGTTCAGAAGGGTATAGCCATAAATCCAAGAATTCCGGCAATGCGTGGAATTATGCAAGCACGAACAAAACCTTTGAAAGTTGTTGAACCTATTGCAGTTGAAATTTTAACAGAATATATCAGCTACGAAATGCCTAAACCAAAAGGTAAATGCAAAATGGTTAGTGCCGACAATGTTAAAGAACTAGTTAATTTATTACATAACGAAGCTAAAGCAATTTAAACATGATACTTGTATATACAGAAAACTGGGACGGCAAATTCAAAAAATTAAGTTACGAATTGGTTTCGTATGCATCAGAATTAGCCAAAAAATTTAATACAAAGGCTGTAGCAATTTCAATTGGAAATGTTGAAAATTCAGAATTGGAAACTCTTGGAAAATATGGTGTTTCTAAAATAGTTACAGTAAAAAATGACAAACTAAACAATTTAGATAATAAACTTTACACATCAGTAATTTCGCAATTAGCTGAAAAAGAAGGTGCAAAAGTCATTATTTTAGCAAATAACAATACGGGTAAAGCTATTGCTCCAAGATTGTCAGCAAAATTAAAAGCAGGTTTAGTTTCAGGTATCGAAACTTTACCAGAAAGTATTGAACCATTTACAATAAGAAAAAAAGTTTATACAGGAAAAGCTTATGCAAATATTGTTGTAAAATCTGATAAAAAAATATTAACTTTATTCCAGAATGCTTTTGGACTTTTTGAAACCGGAGGAAGTGCTGTTATTGAAGAATTTAACCCGCAAATTTCAGAGTCAAACATCACAGTTGAAGATATTAATAAAACAACAGGAAAAATATTACTTAATGATGCTGAAATAGTTGTATCCGGTGGACGTGGAATGAAAGGTGGCGAAAACTGGGCTCCAATTGAAGAATTAGCTCAATTGTTAGGTGCAGCAACTGCTTGTTCAAGACCAGTTTCTGACGAAGGTTGGAGACCTCATGGCGAACATGTTGGACAAACGGGTAAAGTTATAGCTCCGAATTTGTATTTTGCTTTCGGAATATCAGGTGCTATTCAACATCTTGGAGGTGTGAGTTCTTCAAAATGTATAGTTGCCGTAAATACCGATAAAGATGCTCCTATTTTTGAAGCTGCTGATTACGGTATAGTTGGTGATGTAAAGAAAGTTATTCCGGAAATTATTTCTGCAATAAAAGAAATAAAAAAATAAGATATATTAAATCATAAATCTTTTGCTAAACTGTTGCAGGTGAAAACACCTGCAACTTGCAATATAATCCTATCGCTCTACCAAGTTTAAATTTTCGATTAAATCGGATATCGAATTACATGTCTGATTTTCATTTAATTGCCAAAAATATTTATTCTCGTTTACCAAAATTGTTAATTTAAATTTTGAATTTTCATCAACAAAAAAATTATTTCTTTCTAAAGCCTTTAAAGTGAGATTATAACAAATCTCAGAATTAGTCAGGTTTACAACTTTTACAGGATATTTTTTTTCTTTGTAAAAATTGAAATCAAAACTATTATTATCAAAAATTAAATCAGTTGAATTAAAAATACTTGAAAATCTTTGATTTAAAACAATATCTTCGGGAGCTTCAGACAAAACTTCATTTTGATTGACAAGCCAAATTTTATCGCAAAGTTTTAGAGCTATATTAATATCGTGAGTCGAAAAAATTATAAGTTTATTTTCGGTTTTTGAAAGTTCATGCAAAGTGTTAATTAATTGGTATTTACTTAAAATATCGAGAAAAGCAGTAGGTTCATCGAGAATTATTATATCGGTATTTTGAGCTAAAGTTCTTGCAATCATCACTCTCTGACGTTCGCCATCACTAATTTCGTTAATAAATTTTTCGGCAAAAGTGCTCATTCCAACTTTCTGTAAAGAGCTATCAATTTGCTTTTTATCGTCATCTTCAATATTTCCGAGCCAATTTGTGTGTGGAAATCTTCCTAGTGCAACTAAATCTTTGACTTTTAAATTAGTAACATTAACAACTTCAGTCGAAACAAAACTAATTTTTTTTGCTTTTTCTTTAACCGAAATATTTTTTAAATTTTGTTCAGATAAAAAAATATCACCTGAAATTATTGGAAGTAAACCTGTAATAGTTTTAAGGAGTGTACTTTTACCGGTACCGTTTGCACCAATAAGTGCAATTAATTCACCTTTTTGAGCGGAAATGTTAATATTTTTAAGTATAATTTTACTATTCCTTGATATTTTGTATCCTGCATTAAGCGATTTTATTTCTAATAAATTATTCAAAAACAATAAGTTAGTCGGTTAGTTTTTCTTTTTCTAG
>Ga0316608_1000797_pt1 | contig 13668 bp, 14 predicted proteins | sample MIS2016152B_MG_FD_207673 | JGI IMG/M metagenome (GOLD analysis project Ga0316608, IMG submission 207673) | Microbial mat bacterial communities from Middle Island sinkhole, Lake Huron, Michigan, United States - MIS.2016.152B | ecosystem: Environmental > Aquatic > Freshwater > Lake > Sediment...
TATACTAATATGTCTAAATAATTTAGAATTGAACACAAAGACACGGAGACACAAAGTATTTTAATTTAGTGTCTTAGTGACTTCGTTTTAAAAAATAAAATCCAAATTATATTCACAATTTAGTATATCTACATTTTACAATTTCAGTGCTAATTCACACAAGTTCCTTTTCAGGATGACAGCAAGTTATGTTTATTCCTTACATCGAACTCAGGTTTCTACCAATATTCTGCTACTACGAGGTATATTATACATTGTTAGTACTTATAAAAATTAGCCAGTCATAAGAATAGAATAAATTTTAAGCCACTATTGAGATAATAAAATAAAATGATTAAATTTGCATTATATAATTAAAACGTAAACAAATGAGTAATAAAAAATTAATACGATTTGATTGGGCAATGAAAACATTGCTTAGAGATAAAGCAAATTTTGACGTTTTAGAAGGATTTCTATGTGCTTTATTGGAAGATGATAACATCAAAATATTGAATATTTTAGAAAGCGAAACAAATCAAAAAGACGAAGATGATAAATTTGTCAGAGTTGATATGTTAATTGAAGACAGTCAAAAAAGAAAAATATATATTGAAATTCAAAATACCAGAGAAACAGATTATTTAGAAAGTTTATTATATTCAACATCAAAGATAATAGTCGAACACCAAAAATTAAGTAAAGATTTTTCAAATGTTAGTAAAATCATATCAATAAGTATATTATATTTTAATTTAGGAATAGGAGAAGACTACATTTATTACGGAACAACAAATTTTAAAGGACTTAATACAGGCGAACATCTCAAAATAAAACAAAGAGAAGAAATACCAAACACTCTTCAACCAAAATATAAAATGGTTGATAAAGAAATTTTTCCTGAATATTACTTGATTACCGTCGAACGCTATAAAAATATAATAAACAGACGTATAGATGAATGGATCTATATTTTTAAAAACAATGAAGTTGCACAAGGTTCAAAATCAAAAAATATTGATAAGGCTGAACAAAAACTTGCAGAAATAAATATGTCGGAAGAAGAACGAAAAAGATACGAAAAATACTTGATAAATTTTATTCGCGATAATGATGTATTAAATACTGCAAGAGTAGAAGGAGAAATGAAAGGAAAAATTGAAGGAAAAATTGAAATCGCAAAAAAAATGAAAGCAAAAGGTAAACCAATAGATGAAATTATTGAATTTACAGGTTTGACTGAAAATGAAATATTGGAATTATAAATGATTTAAAATAAAAGTACTAACATACAAAATGCGATAACTTTTCACGAACGATAGTGATTAATTGTGTGTTTTTGTGGTAGTTTGAAATATTTTGCAAGTAAAAACATTTGAGTAACTAATACAGAAAACATTGATGACGGAACCCAAACGGGTAACGGTTAATTCTGAATTAAAAAGCCTGCGTAATTGCAGGTTTTTTTATTGTGAGATAACGTAGCACAAAACAGTAGGTCATTGCGAGGAACGAAGCAATCTGTTGAAGTTTACGTAGGAAGGAATCATTATTGTATTACGGCAATAAAACACTAACAGATTGCTTCGGCTACCGCCTAGCAATGACGGAAAAATAAACTTCTCTGAAGTTTTAAACTACGATAAGTTGCGTTGAAAAAAATATAAAAACATGAAAAAAATCAATTATTGACAAACGTCATTAATTATTATACAGACTAAAAGTAAATTTACGCAAATATTAACACAACTTCAAACGATAAACTAAAATGTATAAAATATCGGAACACCCTATATTAAATATCGAGCCAACAGAAAAAATCAAATTTATATTTGAAGGTAAAGAAATAGAAGGCGAAAAAGGTTTTACAATAGCTGCAGCCCTACATCAGGCAGGACATCCTGTTCACAGTCATAGTCTTAGAAACCGTGAACGAAGTCTAGAATGTGGTATTGGAAAATGCGGTGCCTGCGAAATGCTGGTTGATGGACAAATAAAAAGAATTTGTATTACTACAATAGATAATATAAAAGAAGTCAGGGAAATTCCACGAGATTTTACACCAGAGGCAATAAAAATAAATCAGGATACACCTTATAATATATACAAAACCCAAGTAGTAATAATAGGAGCAGGTCCAGCGGGTTTAGCAGTAAGGGAAGAACTTACAAATCACAAGATTTCAAATATTGTAATTGATAATAATTCGCAAATAGGCGGTCAGTTTCTGATGCAGACACATCAGTTTTTCTTTTTTGAAAAAGAACAGAAATTTGGCGGAATGCGAGGTTTCGATATTGCCCAAACACTTGCCGGAGAAGACCGTAGCGGAATATTTCTGGATTCTACCGTTTGGGATATTCTTGACGGAAAAAGAGTTGCTGTAAAAAATATAAAAACAGATGAAATATTTTACGTAGATGCCGATTATATGGTAGTTGCAACTGGTGCAGTACCATTTATGCCAACATTTGAAAACGATGACCTTCCGGGAGTTTACACAGCAGCGGTTGTTCAGAAAATGATGAATATGGAATTTACCCTTCTGGGAAAAAATATATTAACGGTTGGTGCCGGAAACATCGGATATTTAACCTCTTACCAGCTTATGCAGGCTGGAGCAAATGTAAAAGCAATAATTGAAGCACAAGGAAGAGAAGGAGGTTTTCCGGTTCAGGCAAATAGAGTTAGACGACTTGGAATACCTATACTTACATCAAAAATATTACTAAAAGCAATTCCAAACGAAGACCATACCGGAATAACAGGAGCAGTTATTGCAGATTGCGAAAATTTTCAACCAATTGCAGGAACCGAAAAAATTATTGACGGCATAGATGCAATAAACATTTGTACCGGATTAGTTCCAGACGACCAACTACTTATAAAAGGAAATGAAATATTTGGAAGAAAATGTTTCGGAGCCGGCGATTCAATTAGAATCGGAGAAGGTACAAGTGCAGTATTAAGAGGCAAACAGGTTGCTTTTGAAATACTTGACAGCATGAGCGAAAGATTTGATTACAATAAATATCTACAGACCTCAAAAGAATATATCGACTCGCAACAGCACCCAACACGAGTAATTGATACTGCCTTTACTCCTACTCCACAGCGACTTGCTGATAAACCGTTTGTAATTATAGATTGCCTTTACGGATTTGCTTGCAACCCTTGCGAATTTTCGTGTAAACATGGTGCAATAACCAAAACATCAACAAGTACTGTTCCGAAAATAGATTTTGAAAAATGTATAGGTTGTATGGACTGCGTTTATCAATGTCCGGGTTTGGCAATATTTGGATATAATACAAAAAAAGACTGGTTGTTTTTACCAATAGAATATCCAGCAAATGAAAATGAAGAAGTTTACCTTGTCGATAACAATGGTACAATTCTGGGCGAAGGTATAATAGAAAAAATCCTGAAAAAGAAAAACAAGACAAACATTGCTCGTGTAAAATCGCTAAGTTTACAAGCTGAGAATTTGATAAACGCCAGAGGATTTATTATTAAGTCTAAATATCCAAATAGTATTGAGTTAAAAGCGGCAAAAGAAAAAATTGAAGCTGAAACTTATGTATGTCATTGTGATGATGTAAAATACGACGAAATATTGGAAATAATAGGAAACCGAAAATTTATATCGGTTGACGAAATAAAACACACAACACGCTTAGGCATGGGAGCTTGCAGAGGAAAACGTTGTATTCCTCGATTAAAACAAACAATCCGAACTACAGGAATTCAAATTGTTGGCGATGCAACACCACGTGGACCACTATCGAACCAAATTTCGATGGGTGATGTTCTACCAAAAAATATTCATGAAAATATTATCACTAATATAAAACGCGAAAAAACTAAAATTGTAAAAGTAGCCTCACTAATTGCCGGTGGCGGAATTGGCGGAAGTGCACTTTTCAGATATCTGGCTGAAGAAGGTAAAAAACCGGTTCTTGTAAATTTTGGCAGAGGAGCATCGTGGCGAAATATTGCAGGAGGTCGTCCAAACTTTAGCGTACCCGAACTTTCGGATATTGCAACTCATAATCTTGAAATATTTAAGGAATTACAGAAAAAAGGTAATATCGACTACCGTCCAATTAATTATGTAACATTTGCACATGACGAAATAATGTATAAGGCTTTGGAAAAATCAATGGAATGGTCTGATGCTACGATGATTGAACCAAAAGATTTCCGTTCAAAGATTTCACCGTTTTTTAATCCGAATCTGAAAAAGTACAATGCCGCATTAATTACAAGAAATTGCTGGCAGGCAACTCCTGGAAGAGTAGTTGATTTAATACGTCAGTTAGGGATTGAAAAAGGTGGCGAAGTACTTGAAGATTGCAAACTTATAGATGTACGCAAAGAAGAAACTTGTTACAAAGTATTAGTGCAGAATCACGAAAAAGAATATATCGAATATCATACTGAAATATTTATCAACGCTTTAGGTCCTGATGGAGATAAATTTGCACGACAGCTCGGCATACAAACCGGAACATATCCGGTAAAACATCAGGCTTTTATTACCAGACGTTTACCAATGATGGGAGTAAATGGAATTCCACTTCCGATGGTTATTGACCGTAGAAATTATAAAGGATTTACTGCAGTTTATGGTCAGCAGCTTGGCGAAACCGGTCAGATAATAGGTTGTGCATCACCATCTACAGACCCATTGGAAGCAAATAGTAATTTGAAAATAAACTCCAAAGAATTTCTGGAAATAGTATCAGAAATATTTGTGGACTGGTTGCCCGAATTGTCTTCGGTAGGTTTTCAAGCAATTTGGTCGGGTTACTACGTTGAACCACGAATGATGATTGACACAGAATTAGGTTTATTCCTAGGCTTGAGAGGTCAAGGATTTATGCTAGGTCAATATCTTGCAAAACTGTATGTTGATAAATTGGTTGGCAAAAAAGTTCCTGAATATTTTGAACGTCTAGGAATGAAAGGCGATGGAATGCCTGAAAAAGCTTTTAAGTAGAATACTTTTTTAGTCAAATTATTACACAGATTATACTGATTTGTTTATTCTTGGAACTTTGAAAAACAGTGTAATCTGTGTTTATTATTTTTTTATTTAAAATATATTAAACCTGAGTTCGATGTAAAATAATAGTTAATTCTTTAATTATGAGTAAACAATCCAAATGTCATGTTGAACTATCCCCTTGAGCGATAGCGAAAAAAACAACTTGTGGAATAAAGGAAAGTACTCAAAGTAGCTGATTTGGAAAACAGAAGTTAGTTTTTCATACCAACATTTTACAATTTCAGTGCTAATTCACACAAGTTCCTTTCAGGATGACTATGAATAATTATATATGCTTGATAAATAAATTTATATATCGTTTAAAATTTAATAGGTACAACATAAGTACAACAAATCGAAATGTTTTTTCTTATGTTGTACTTTCTGAATATCAATTAATTATTAGAATTTATCCACTAAAGAATATAACCCTTTTTTGTTTTGCTTTGCAAGTAAATTAAATTCCTGATATTTTCCAAGTTCCTGACAATAAATTTTATTGTAAGGTTTGGCAAATCCTTCTTTAATAAGTATTTCGTTTAAGCAATCGCCGTTTGGCAAAATTACATAAGCCAACATTCTGCCATAAACATCTGTTTCATTTCCTTTTTCCTGTATTAGTGTACAGCTTGTTCCAATAGTAACCAGTTCACGAATAAACTGTAAAGATTTTGCACCAAGTTGAATTAATAAACTTCCAGGCAATTGTGTTTCTCTTTCATCCTGATAAAGTTTCCTGCACTTCTTTATTTCGGGTGCATCAATACCATAAAATCTGACTTCAATCTCTTCTTTATCAAAAATGTTTTCAACAAATAAGCCATCTCCATCAACAAATTTGATGATTTTAAAATGTGTATGTAGTATTATGTTCCGAATTGCGTTAAATTGCATTATGTAATAAATTGATTATTAATTACAAAAGTAATAAATTTGCATAAATATTTCAATAGTTATTTTTATGTATAATTTAAATTTTTATTACAATGGCTAGACAAAAAGGTCATATTAAGTATGAAGGTACAATTGGCGATATTCGTCATTTTAAAATCAAAGGAAGTAAAGGTCATTTTGCTGGATTAATCGGCGGTCCTACAGCCGAACAAATTAAAAAAGACCCGAAATTTGCACGTACTCGTGAAAATATGAGTGAGTTTTCAGGCTCGGCAAGTATCGCAAAATCTGTAAGAGTAGCATTTAGCGAATTAGTTAAAAACATTGCAGACCCCAGATTGGCAGGACGTTTGACAGGTATTATGAACAAAATCAGCAAAGAAGATACTTCAAATAAAAGAGGTCAACGTTCTTTTCTGTTATCTCAGTTTTCAAATTCGTTGCAAGGTTTGAATTTTAATAAAAATGTTTCATTTACAGGCATTTTTAATGCACCTTACACAATTACTGAAAATGTTGGCAGAAATAGTTCTGATTTAGTTATTCCTGCTTTTAATCCGATGATAAACATTAATGTTCCTGCTGGTGCAACTCATTTCAGAATTATTAATGCAATCGGTGTTGTTTCTGATTTTGCTTATCAATCAACTTCAAAAGCTTATGAACCGATTGAAAAGAAACTTAACGAAACTTCAAAAGTTGCTTATTCTGATTATCTTGATGTTACTGTCCCAACCACAGCAGATACAACTGTAACGGCTGCTTTAAACGGTTCACCAGTTATGACTGCCGATGTTGCTGTAATTAATGCAATTGGAATTGAATTTTATCAAAAAGTCGGAACTGAATATTATTTATTCACTGCGGGAAATTCAGCAAGAATTGAAAAGATTTTTTAACGATTGATGATGTGTTGTTTAAAAGCCTTTACAGCGATGTAAGGGCTTTTTTATTTTCTATAAGCAATCACATCAAAAATCAATTTTTATGAAACATATATGCTTTATATGTGCCTTAATAGTGAAATAAATATCGAACATCAAGCCACAAAATCGCCACACCACAATGCCTTATAAATATCCCAAAAAGAAAACAGAAAAAAAACGACAAAAAAAAGAAAAAGAAAATGCCTTATTTATTAACGGAATAAGAAATCCAAAAGAGATAATGGATTGGTAAGTTGATAAATAGTGTAGTAAAATAAAAAAATTACAAATGAAAAAATTATAAAAACAATTTATTTATTTTACGAAACGATTTAAGGTACAACGATATAAAAGTATATTACACCAAAAATGCAAAGATTACTAACTTTTGGAAATTTCTTATGTAGTTAATTATCTTTGCATTTCATTTTTATTTTTTATCAGTTGAAAGTTAAGGTATAAGCAAATTTTTAATATCAGTAATGAATTTTTCTTTGCTGAAATCTTTGATATTTAATTTATTTTCAATAACTGTTATAAATGAATTAATTATAAGTTGCTTTTTGTTTAATTCATCTGATATTTTAAAACTTGAATAATCTACAATCGTATAAAGTTCAACAACTTGGATTTTGTGTTTTATTTTACAATCTTCTTTAACCTGCATATATTTATTATCTGGTGCAAAGCATTGGAATATAATAAATAAAGTTTTGAATTTATCAGAATAATCAGATAATTTCAGATTTGCATTTAATTGTTTTTCAATTTCTTTTGTGTAAAGAAAATCATTGAAATTTATATCTGTATCAATTGAAAAACTTGTTTCAAAATTATTTAAGAGCTGTGTTACCATAATTTATCTGTCAATTTTATTGCCAGGAGGTCTTATTAATACTTCTTCTCTTTGCTGACATTCAGGCAAAAGAGGATAAGAATATATTTGATATTTTTCCTGAATTAAACATTGTTGCTCTGTTCCGTAAAATTGTGGAATAAATGCTAAGTTCTTTATTGGTAAACCGTTCGGATACCTACCTTCTTCACCGTTGCATGTTTTTCCGTATTTCCAGACTTCTCCAATGTACAAATAAATCTTACCATCTAAACAGTCATAACATGGATAATAACCTTCTGATGTTGTGATTAGTGCATATTGAATACAATACTCCTTTGTTAAATCTTTTTTGAGAATATTGTCAATTTCAATATCTCGTTTTAAAACTCTTGAACGTGGTAAGGTCGTGAATAATAAAACACTTAAACCTACCACAAAAAATAATATTTTTTTCCTGTTTACAGGAAAATTTACTACTTTTGTCATAGCAAAATGGTTATTAATTAGCAATAATTATTAATCGGCTTTAGCACTGTGAAAGTTTGGCGACCGAAGCAGTGCTTTTTTATTTTAATTCAATTTGTTAATCTTCTTTTCTGATACAATTAAAACCGTATTTTTCAAGTACAGGAATTAATTTTTCCAAATGACTTTCATTTAATAATCTTTTATTTTTCATTACTTTACTTAAAAGAGATTGTGGTAAACCTGCTTCCTTTTCTAATTGATTTAAAGATAATGCAGGTCTTTCACTTAGAAAACTAATTATTTTTTCATTCATGCCGATTAGATTTATTGCTTTTGCAAATGTAATCAGTATGAAATATTAGTCCAAATATATAGACAAAAAAATAAATGTCCAAACATTTGGCGATGAATTTTATTAAATTTGATGTAAAATATTGGTACACTGTAACGGGTGGTTGGGAGGGGGCGTGGGATGGGCTTTTGGTAGCATTTTTGGATTTGTTGTTAAATGTCAATTGCTTAGATGCTGTAATAAAAACTTAATCCTTCAGTTAATTTGCTAAATGCTACTAAAAGATGAAATTGTACAATGTCAATTGAAAATCAAAATGGGTTGGGTTAATGTTTTGCAAAGTAGTGAGGTACGAACGTTTTGCAAAAAATTAACTTAACCAGTGTCTTGGTACAAATGTCTGTCTGCAAGTGTGTTTTTAAAACAATAAATGTACAGAAAATTAAAAAGTACCAAAACAATGAAGTTTTAGGTTTTTTAGGAAATTTAGGATTTGCAGGTTGTTGATTGAAATATGCTTTTGTTTTGAGGACTTTTAATTTTTCTTATTCCGATGTTGATAGTTCCGATTAAAAAATTGAATTGGTGCGGAATTGTTTTAAAAATACTCTTGCTTTTTAAAAATGTTTATTGAAAAAAGATAGGTTGTGTTTATTTTTTTCAAAAATAAACTTAACAGTATCATAGCTTTGAAGTTAATTGAAAAATGTGATTAATCTGATTTTGATGTCTTGATTTGAAGTTGAATTATGCCAAGTGGAAATCCTTTGTGGTTTTTGAATTTGGGTTGCTGAATGGCTGGCTTTTATACTTGACGTTGTAAAATTGAAAAAATGATGTACTTACCATTGATACAATTGAAGATTAAATGAGCCGTACAAAACCAGCAGCCAGACATGAATGCTGCCTAAATGAAAAAACCGCTTAAAACAAGCCTGTAAAAAGAGTGTTAATTCCTCTGCCAACGCTATTTAACATAATGTCATTATAGGACTTATAACTCTCATTTCTGCCTTATAAGTCCCTTGTTCTATAATGCCACATTATGTTACTTAGCTACTACTTCCAAAGTATCATCAAGGCACTGATGTTCCGTACATTCTGATACTTTTTACAGGCTTGTTTTTGTCAATACGTGCCACAAATGTATCTGGAGGGCGGGTGGGGCTGCAAAAAAGTGAAACGAGTTATTTTTATGCTATATAATTAAATGTCAGGATAAAAACTCCTGACAAGTTTTATTTATTTTGTTGATATTTTTTAATCAATATCCACAGTAGTTGCAAGAGGCGAATTAGTCTTTACTGATTCAATTCCATTTTCCATTGCTGCCTTGGTAGTGTACATTTCGCTTTTACCAATTATTTCTCCATTTCCTGCTTTTAAAACAAAATAGTGCTGACCATTTTTTGCTTCTTTACGTTCGAAATGGTCATCAACCTGACTATTCTTTTTTACACTTTCTATACCATTTTCGCAACTATTTTTGGCTTTATAACCTTCACTTGACAAAATTACTTGTCCATTTTTTGCGGTCAAATTAAAATAAAATTGACTGTCTTTTCCTGTTTTAATTTGAAATTGTGGATGTGTCATAAATATAAATTTAATATTATAAATACTGTTTAAATTATTGTTTTTCTATTATTTAATATTATTTTGAACTCTCAATTAAATTTTATAAATATATAAATTACCAATTCATTTACAAAATAATTCTAAAACATTATCAAAAGTGTATTTTTAATTGAGTTGTATTTTTCAAAAGACTAATTTTTATGTATTTTATAACAAAATATTTTTTATATATCTCGTTATAATTTTAAAATCTTTGAAAAAGTATTACTTTTGTATAACCTTTAATCACTTAAATAATTTAAAAAATAAAAAAATGAGCGAATTTATAAATCAAATAGATAATGAGTTCTATAATTATTTAAGTAGTGGAAAACATACATTAACTAAAATAAAAGAGTATATTTCAAATGGTGCAAATATTAATGCAATTGATGAATATTCCGAAAGTTTACTATCAAAAATTATTTTAGAAAAAAGCAATACTAAATACGGAATTAAACTTATAAAATGGATAATTGATTTGGGTGCTAATCTTGATAATCAGGATAGAGATGGTACTACTGCTTTGTTTTCTGCTACTATTGTTCATAGTTTTGAAATTGTATCATACCTGCTTAAAAAAGGTGCAAATCCTAATTTAATTGTTGAAGATACAAATGATACAGTATTGAATTTAGCTGATTTTGATTATTTTTATCATTCAACCGAAGCAAAAAGAAAATATAACAGAGAACATAATAGAGAAAGTGCAAATCAAGCTAAAAAAATAGTCCAAGTTTTAAAAAAATATGGTGCAAAATATAGTTCAGAAGTATTTGCAAATAAAATTGAAAAATATATCAATGTTTTTGCAACTGAAGTTACCGGATTAGTAACAAAAAATGGAATGTTAAAACCTGAAAATCTTCCAAATGTAAGTAATGAATTTGTTGAAAATTTCAATAAATGGAAATCTGAAAATCCTGATTGTTGGAATGATTATGTATATGACAAAAAAACTGCCAGAATTATAAATTTACCTGATAAAGAATTATTTGTAAAGCATAATAAAGTAGGTTTAAATATTGCAAAACAAATAAAAAAAATGGGTGGAAATGATATTGAAGTATGTTTTCAATTTGTTAAAACTGATAAAAATTTTGAAGTAAGAAATGTAGGAAATAAAATTATTGAGTAAAAACTACATTTCAATACCTCTTTTTGTAAAATTGTTTTAACGGCTTTTATTTCTGTATTTTTAAAATGATAGATTAAAAGAAATAATTTCTATTAAAAAGATGTAACTATTAATGATAATGTGATTTAGATTAAAAAATAAACTATTTTTTCATTATTTCAAAATAAAATTCAATTTATGAAATTCCAATATTGCTCTGATTTACATTTAGAATTTAATAATAATTCAACATTTCTTAAAAAATTTCATTTAGTTCCTGTTGCAGATATTTTGATTTTAGCAGGAGATATAACTTATTTAAGGAAAGATTTTTATAATCATAATTTTTTTGATTTCGTTTCTCAAAACTGGAAACAAACTTATTTGTTACCGGGTAATCATGAATTTTATTGCGGTATTGAAGTTACTTCTTATGATTTTACTAAACCAATTCAAATACGTGAAAATATTTCGGTTGTAAATGATTGTGTTATAAAGATTGAAGATGTTAATCTGATTTTCACAACTTTATGGTCAAAAATAAGTAAAGAAAAAGCAAACTATATTCAAAATTCAGTTTCTGATTTTGAATGTATAATTTATAAAGGTAAAAGATTTAATACTAACGATTTTAATAATCTGCATAAACTATCTTTTGAGTTTTTGAAAAATGAAATTTCTAAATTGAAAAACGAGAAAAATATTATAATTACTCATCATGTACCTACAAATTTGTGTGATGCTGAAGAATTTAAAAACAGCAAATTAAATGAGGCATTTACGGTAGATTTAAAAGAATTTGTCGAAAAATCGGGTGCTAAATATTGGATTTACGGACACAGCCACAGAAATATGCCTGAAATAAAGCTCGGTAAAACAAAATTGGTTACAAATCAGCTCGGATATGTTGATTTAAATGAACATAAATCATTTGTTGTGGATAAATATCTGGAAATTTAACAAACTGAGAAAAAAAAGAATAAATATTAAAATTCAACACCTCTGCAATGAAGTATTCTTTTTACGGCATTAATGTCTGTATCTTTGAAATATTCTGACAGTTTTTGTTTACCAATTCTGCGGTCTGCTGATTTAAGGATTTCTACAAAATCTTTATGTGCTTTATTTGTTGTAATCATTGATACTTCCCACCAATTTTTATCATACATTAAATTATCATTGGTTTCTCTAATTATTTCTACTGCCTTAAAATCTAAAAGTTTATCAATACTGGTATCTATGTATTCTCTCATAATATTATTAAATTCAATATCATGCACAACAAAATACATATTATACGATTGTTCTACATAATTTTTAGGAAAATCCCAAATAATTTCGTGATTTATTTGTATGTAATATCTCGGAAACTTATTGTCATAACTACCTATCGGATAAGCAAAACACTTTACTGAAAGTTTTAATTCAGGTACAAATAATTTTTCAATTTCTTTTTCTAATTTACTGTATCTTCTTCGTCCTACCATATAATTATAAAATTAAAATATTAAATATTAATTATCAATCCATTAAACAAATAAAATCAAATGAATGATAAACTGCTTTATATTTTTGAGAACCTAAAAAACAAATATTTGAATTATATTCTTTATCATTTTCATAAGATAATTTGGTAAATAAACCTATTTTCAATTTATTACCTTCACTGTCAGTAATTAATTGCATACAATCATCACAAAGTGATTGTGGAAAGCGTGGAAAATATCTTATTTCAGAATTACAATTAGGACAATAATTTAATAAAAAACTTCTGTCCACTATATATTCCCAGCCATAAAATAATTGTTCATGTTCAAATTCAGATAATTTGGTTTCTCGTTTTAATCTGTTACAAATATTTGCAATTTCAAAATCAATATCAAAATCTAAATCTTTGTTAGAAAAATTAATCAGGTATTTTTTATACCAATCGTGGTCTTCAACTATATAATTTATAAAATCTTGAAAATTTGCAAAGTTTTCAATCATATTAAAATCGGCTAAATTCCAATCGTCCTTATAAATACCGACATTTATTGCAATGTCAATTTTTTCATTAAATTTTTTTTGTTTATAAAATGACAAATTATTTACATATCCCCTAAATCTTATATCATTAGGAATAAATAATTTGTTTGTTGAATACCATTCATAACGATTTTCTGTTTTAATTAAAATATAGGATTTTAAAGTAAAAATATCAATCAGTTTTAGAACTTGAATTTTGTTATTAAAGCTTTCACTTTTTATTGTTTGTAATTCTATTTCAATAATTTCATCTTTGATATAATCAAATTTATCGACAGAAATAGTTGTTAAACAATAACTAACTACATCGTTTTTATTAAATGTTATAAAAGAAGGCTCTATTTAAATATATTGTTTGTTAAATAATTTTGAAATTTCAAATATATGAATATTCCTTAATTACATCAGAATTCCAATTTTGAGATTTCCACGTTTTTTTTGTTGGACATCTATAAGTTC
>Ga0316608_1000798_pt1 | contig 13616 bp, 8 predicted proteins | sample MIS2016152B_MG_FD_207673 | JGI IMG/M metagenome (GOLD analysis project Ga0316608, IMG submission 207673) | Microbial mat bacterial communities from Middle Island sinkhole, Lake Huron, Michigan, United States - MIS.2016.152B | ecosystem: Environmental > Aquatic > Freshwater > Lake > Sediment...
ATTGCCAGATTATGGCAGGAAATTCGTCTAGTATTTTGCGATATAGATTTTTAGCTTTTAAAATTTGGGTTTCGGCGTATTTTTGTTTGGTGATATCACGGGCTACAGATGCAAGTCTGTAACCATTTGGTGTTTTTATACTAAAGCCCAATTGCTGTACATATTTTGAATTTCCTGAACTTGTAAGAATTGGTATTTCCATGATATTGTTTAAAAATGGAGCTTTACCAGTTTTGTAAAAATTGTTGAATATTTCTACAAAATTTTCATAATTAATTTCATTTTTGGGTTCTGACGAAGACATTTGTAATTGAATATCCCAAATTTTTTTGCCAAGAGTTTTATCTTTTGATAATTCGGTAATTTTTTCTTGTGCATTGTTCCATTCAATAATATCTCCGTTTTCGTTGGTTAATACAAATGCGTCCATTGAATTTTCTACAAAAGTACGGTATTTTTCTTCGCTATCTTTTATTTTTAAATCTGCTGTTATTCTTTCGGTTATATCTTCAAAAATGTATGCAACCAAGTTGTCTTGAGGAAAATATATCATCGAAGAGAAATATTTATTGAAATATTCTGAATAAGTTTCGATTTTAAAAGGTTCTTTTGTGTTAATTCCAAGTTCAAACTGTTCTTTTATTTTTTCGAAAGTTTCAATACTGATTTGCTTTAAACTAAGCCCTATAACTTGTTTTTTTTCGAGGTTAATTAATGATGCAGTATTTGAGTTACATTCTTCAACAATAAAATCGATTAAATTATTTTTCTGGTCAGTAATAACTTTAAATAATACAAAACCTGTAGTTAAGTTTTCAAACAACATTCTGTATTTTTCTTCGCTGCGTTTAATTATATTTTCTGCTTTTTTTCGTTCTGAAATATCTCTGAAAATTCCATAAATAATTTTTTTTTCATCAATTTCAATAACTGTTGTACTAATTTCTACGGGTATATTTTTAAGACTTTTGGTAACAACGTAAAATTCTGAAAACGTTTTTGGTATATTTTTTATGTCGTTTTTAAAGCTTTTTTTAACAATATTTTCATCTTTTTTTGGGTGAAGTTGTGATTGATGAATTCCAATAATTTCGGGTTTACTTTTTTCAAGTAATTCTTCAGCTTTTTTATTTGCGTCTAAAATTATTCCGGTTTCGGCATCAGCCATAAAAATGGCATCGTTTGCCATTTCAAACAAATTTCTGTATTTCTGTTCGTTTGTTTTTAATTTGTTTTCTGATTTTTTTCGAGATGTAATATCATTAAAAACAACCAGATAATTTTCGTCAATATATTTTGAAATATTTAATTCTATATCTTTTGCTGATTGCTTTGTTATTAATTTAAATTCAAAACTTTCGTGATTTTGATTATTCGTAACGCTTTCAAAATAAGTATAAAACTTTGACATTGAAGTTTTTTCAAGTATCGAAACAAAAGGGTGATTTATAATATAATCTTTTCGTCTTTCGAGAATTTCTGAGGCTTTTAAATTAAGTTCGAGTATTACTCCGGTTTTATCAATTATTAAATAACCAAGTGGTGCAAAATCAAAAAGATTGAAATATTTTGATTTAGATTTATCAATTTCCAGTCGGCTACTACGAAGTTCTTCATTTTGTATTTGTAATTCGATTTGATGAATTTGAAGTTCTTCAATAACCTTCTGCATATCAAATTTTGTCATTTCTGATATGTTTTCAGTTTTGAATTTTAATAAGTCTTCAGCTTGTTTTCTAAGGTTATCCATTTAACAAGTTATTTAAAGTGTTTAAAGTTGCGGAAATATTTATAGGCTTAAATATAAGTGCATCAAATAATTCGTTTACTTCATTGTCGTTTTTAGTGTTTGTATGTGCAGTTAGTGCAATAATTTTTAATTTTGGGTTAATTTTTCTAATAATTCTGGCAGCAGCAATTCCGTCCATAACCGGCATTTTTAAATCCATTAAAATGATGTCAATTTTGTGAATTTTAAATAATTCAACTGCCATTTTACCATTTTCGGCATGAATAATATTGACATCAAAATCAGAAAATAATTCGGAAAGTAATTCGTAATTTAAATGTTCGTCTTCGGCAATAAGTATAGTTTTTTTGTTAATATCTAAAGGAATAGATTTGTTGATAATTTCTTCTTCAAATTGTAAATCAGTTATTTCTAGCGGAAGTGCAACGTAAAAAACTGAACCTCCTAAGTTATTTGGTTCATACCATATATTTCCCGAAAGCAATTCAACGTATCCTTTTGCAATAACAAGTCCTAATCCAAGACCACTTTGCAACAAACCTTGATTTTCGATTTGTACAAATGGTTTAAAAAGTTTTTCCTGAGTTTCTTCACTTATTCCTATTCCTGTGTCTTTTACATAAAAAACAATAATACTTTTTTTCTTGTAACAGCCAATTTCTATTACCCCTTCGTTTGTAAATTTGTAAGCATTTTCAATTAAACGGTCAACAATACTTCTCAACTTTTCGCGGTCTGAATATATAATTTCATCAGTATTTAGTAAATTTAATATCAGCGGGATAGAATAATTTTTGTATTTGTTTTTAAAATCGTTATTTGTTTTTGTTTCTTTCAGAAAATTATTTGTCGAAAAATTAGTATCTTGTCTAATAACATCTTGGTTTGTTAGTTTTGAAACAATCAGAATATCTTCAATAATTTTAAGTAATTGATTACTTCCGTTTTTTATTCTTGTCGAAAAAAGTTTTCGTTTTTCTTCTGAAATATTGGTGTTACACATTAAATCCGAAAATCCAACTATTGCGTTCAGAGGTGTTCTAATTTCGTGTGAAATAGTGTTTAAAAAATCGGTTTTTAGTTTGTCGCTAAGTTCGGCTTTTATAAGAGCTGATGTTAGTTGCAAGTCTTTTTTGCGTTTTTCGGTAATGTCAATTGCTGCAGCAAGAATGTTATCATTGTAAATTTGTATTGCATTAAATTCAATAGCAATAATATCTCTTTCTCTGTTAAATATTGAAAATTCGGCACTTTGCAGATGTTTACTTCTAATAGTTTCGTCTAAAAACGAATAAAATTCGTCTTTTCTGCCTTCTGCAATATACGACACCATTGGTTTGTTCATTATCTGTTCTTTAGAATGGTTTAACAATTCCAATGCTTTTAAATTACATTCTTCAATAACACCTTTATAATCAAAAAGAAAATATGCAATTGGAGCAAAATTGAAAAGAGTAAAAAATTTACGTTCGGCGTTTCTTAATTTTTCAGCATTTTCTTGTATTTCGTGATTTTGCATTTCAAGTTCAATCTGATAAACTTGTAGTTCGTGCATAAGTTTTTTTACATCGTCCATTTTTTCAGACAACTCGCTGTTTTGCAATTGCAAAAATTCTTCGGCTCTTTTTCTGAGATTTTCCATTTTTGTATTTTAAATTTCTTCGAATAATGTTGCAAATTGTCCTTTTTTGGGCGAATATGCACTTACTTTAAATTTTTTGTTTAGTGCAGCAGCAGAATGTTCAAAATTAATAGTTTCGCCATTAATCGCAACTTGTCCGTATTGCTCTATCCAGTAATCTTCTATTTGAGGTATTATTTGTTTAACGGTTTTACCAATAATATCTTTTCTTTTTAGTCCGGTAATTTTTTCAAAACTATCGTTAGAATCTAAAAATCTGTAGTCGCAAGGTTTTCCTTTTTTATCCAATATTATTTCGTGCAAAGCAAATCCGTTCTTCATGTTTTCAAAAAGCGAACTGTAAAGTGAAGTAGTATCCTGTAAAGCAGTTTCAATTTCAATGTGTTCGGTAATATCCAGGTATGATATTGCATAATCAAAACCTTCGATATGAGTTGGGGTTGCATTTACGGTTATCCAAGATATGTCGATATCATTTTTTAAAATTCCCATTTCAATATTTTCTATCAATTTGTTTTCTTTTATTGCTCTTACACTTGCATATTCGTCAGGAGACATTAATGTACCATCTCTTCTAATAATTTTCCATTCTTTTCCGTCTATTTTTCGTTTTTGTTGTTCGTATTTGCTTAATCCTAAAAGTTTTTCGGCTGTTTTATTGCTCGAAATAATTTTTCCGGATTTATCGGCAATTGTAATACCTACAGGCAAAAACTCGAAAAGTAATCTGAATTTTTCTTCCGAAATTTTAAGTTCCTCTTGAGCATGGTAAAAATCAGAAACATCTATAAATGAAATTACTACACCGTCCATATAACCTTTTTGAGTAAGATAAGGTAATAATTTCATTTGATACCATTTTTCTTTTGCTTTTACCATTTTCTGAACAGTTGAATGGTCTTTAAGAATTGTTTGTGCTTTTTCTAAAAGATTAGTATTGTGAATATTGTGTGTAATATCCGAAAGAGGTCTTCCTTGGTCGTTCTTTTTTAGATTGAAAATTTCAGATATATTTTCGGTAAATTTTCTGATTTTTAAATCTAAATCAAGGAAAATTATTCTGATTTCTGAATTCATCAGCAGATTTTCCATGTCGTTGTTCATAACCAGCAAATCGTGGTTTTTTGCCTGAAATTCAGTATTAACAGTATAAAGTTCTTCGTTAACCGATTGTAACTCTTCGTTTGTAGATTGTAATTCTTCGTTTGCCGAAATTAATTCTTCGTTTGTTGATTGAAGTTCTTCGTTTGTGGTTTCTAGTTCTTCGATGCTTGCCTGTAAATTTTCTTTTGTGTGTTTAAGTTCGTTTTCTAAATCGTAAATTCGTTGTTGTGCCTGTTGGTCAACATCATCAAACGATTTTATTTCTAAATTTGTACTTATAGTCACTTCTTTTTCAAGAAAATAAATAATTACAAATTTACTACTTAATTCGTTGTTTAAAAGTGGAACAAATTTTAAATCAACAACTAAAAATTCTGTCTCGTTTTTTTGAAATTTTACGTTATGATGTATTACTTCTTGTTGCGATTTAATGGCTTTACTTATTGCTATACTGAATGTTAGTTTAAGATTTGAAGGCACCATTTTGGTAATAATATATTCAAATCCTTCTGATATTTTTTTTGTTTTCGGAAAAATCAGATATTTATTCGGGTCTCCAAATGAATTTACAATTTCGTAGTTTTCGTTAACAATTACAGTTTCTGGAGCGTTGTCTTCCAAAATTTTTTCGGTAAAAATGCTCACCAAATCGGTTAACGAACTTTTTAGAGTGTAAACTGGCTTACGTAATTGTAAAAGAGGGTTTACCAAACCTGTTGGAAATTTTTGATTTAATAAATCTGTCGGAAGTTTTGCATTTCTTTTCGATTTATAAAATTTCCATTTCATATTTATTGTATCATAATAGTGTTCCATTTCACCAATACTTTCGCTGCTACCTAAAAATAACCAGCCATCTTTATTCAATGCAAAATTAAATAATGAAAGTACTTTTTGTTGTAAAGCTGTCTGGAAATAAATCAATAAATTACGACACGACAAAAAGTCTATTTTATTGAAAGGCGGGTCTTTAATAACGTTGTGCGTAGCAAAAACAATCATTTCACGAATTTCGTCATTAATTCTATAACTATCACCAACTTGAGAAAAAAAGCGGTTTAATCTTTCAATAGAAACATCGGCAGTTATACTTGCATTGTAAATTCCTGAACTAGCGTAATCTATAGCGGTTTTATCAACATCAGTAGCAAATATCTTAATATCGTTATTTAAATTATTTTCGAGCATATACTCTTTAAATAAAATTGCAACTGAATATGCCTCTTCACCTGTAGAACAAGGTGTTATCCAAATTCTAATTTCGTCTCGAGGTTGTTTATTCAAAAATATTGCCGGTATTGCTTCTGATTCAACAATTTGAAACGCCTCAGTATCACGGAAAAACTTTGTAACTCCAATTAAAAGTTCTTTATATAGAGTTTTCTGTTCATTTTTTGACGAAAATAAATATTCTAAATAATCTTTAAGATTTTCAATTTGATTGATACTTAAACGTCTCTCAATGCGTCTCGAAATTGTTGTATCTTTGTAGTATGTAAAATCAAGTCCAAAATTTTCTTTCAGCAATAAAATTATTTTCGATAAATAATCTTCTGAAACTTTGCTGTATTCGCTGTTTTTGTCTTTATCCTGAATATAAGGATGTTTTACATAACTTATAATTTTTTGAGGGATATCCTGCGGAGGTAAAATAAAATCTACGGTTCCGGTTGTAATTGCACTTTTTGGCATTCCATCAAACTTCGATGAATCAGGGTCTTGTACAATTATTATTCCTCCATTTTCTTTTACTACACGAATTCCTCTGCTACCATCACTGCCGGTTCCCGATAGTATAACTGCAATTGCCTTGTCTTCAAAATCTTCGGCAAGTGAATGAAAAAATATATCTATAGGAAGATTTAATACATGAAGGTTATTTTTTTCAGTAAGATGTAATTTAGAATGAAATATTTTCATATTCATTTTTCGTGGAATTAAATATACATTGTTGGGTTCCACTTTCATACCATCTTCGGCAGTATGCACGGGTAAACTTGTGCGTTTTAACAAAATTTCGGGCATCAAACTTTTATAATCTGGCGAAAGATGCTGGATAATTACATAAGCCAGACCACTATCTGTGGGGACTTTTGAAAAAAATGCCTCAATTGCTTCTAGTCCGCCCGCAGAAGCACCAATACCGACTACGTAAAAATCTTTATTTGAACTCATTTATAATATTTTATTTAATAATTAGTTTAAAATTTTTATAAAATCGAAAAAACTGAATGAAATATAAATTGTTTAAAATTCTATTTCACTTATATTTGCTACAAATTTGCTCTTATTTAACTACTCTTTTTTTTCTAAAAAAGAAATGGCTCTGTAGGTAATATTTTGATATTTTAAACAATCTTAATTTTTTTAATCGTTCTAAAATTTAAAACTTTTATTTTGATAATTAGATGTTTACTAATTTATCTGATAATGATTATCAAAATATTTTCAATCAATTTATTTTTTTCAGAAAACAAATTTACAAAAAAAAAATTAAAGTTATAATATTAAAAAATAAATAATTTGGAATGAAATCTGTAAAGACAAATTAAAGGCAAAAAAATAAATAAACTCAAAAAATTTAATTATGAAATTTACAATAAATTTTGGAAGAAATAAATCTGGTAATAATCAGACTGATGAGGAAGTGAAACGGCATGATAACGCAATGCGAAATCTTCAGAAACGCGAAAGTGACCTTAAACGGGAAGTTGAAGACACAATGAGAGAAATGGATAATATGCAAAGAACAAATAGATTAGACCCACAACGAAGAAATCAGTTACAAAAAAAGATTGATGATATTAAAGGAATGATTTCTAGAGTTATGACAGAAATGCAACACGAAAGAGAAAATCACAGAAAAAGAATGGAATCTTTTCACCGTAGATAATAATTTACTTAAAAATTTGATTTGGTTATTTGGAAAAATTCTAAAGTAGAATGTAATTTGATATAATTCTTCAAACTCGAAGATATTAATTTGAAAGATTTTGTAAATTTAAAATAACTTAATCTTTAAGTTTTTTATATTCACTTACAATTTCAAAAAAACGTGTTACTTTTACTCCATTTTCGTCTGTCAGAGTTAAAACATGTTGTCCTTTAGTTGGTTGGAACGACATTTTATGGGATTCTGTAGTTGTTCCCATGTAGGTTTCGTCTATATACCAGAAAACTTTCATATTTTTATCACGATGTACAGCTTCAAAAATTGTACTGCTCAGATTTCCATCAATATCCACAGGTACATAAATTTCTGAATTATTATTTGGATAAACAATTTCGAGAATATCAGCCGCATTTTCGGTTGAACTTTCAATGCAATCGTCTCTGTAAGGAGGTAAAGTTTTGTAAGTTGCATTTTGTTGTTTATAGTACCATTCCATAACCGGAGGCAAAACAAACCATGCTTTATGTACCATTTCAGATATTGATTCACAATTACTTGTAACCTGAAATTCTTCATTTTTATCAAGATGAATTAGCTGATGATAAGGACAAATTAAAAAACGTTCGCAGTTTTTTGGTACCCAGATAGAATCAGTTTCATCACAAATTTCGGAAGCTATAAAACCACTTTTATTGCAAATTTTTAACTTAATCATATCATCATAAGGTATTTGAAACCAGTCAGATATTTCGGGAAGTAAATTAAAAATCTCGAAAAGTATTGGAGCAGCAGATTTTATTCCAACTAATTCAGGGCGACCTTCTCCGTCAGAATTTCCGACCCAAACTCCAACAACATAATCGGGAGTAATTCCAATTGCCCAAGCATCTCTAAATCCGAAACTTGTACCCGTTTTCCATGCAATATTTTTTGATGACGAAAACAAATCCCACTGATTTTCTTCTTCCGGTCTTTCAACATTTAACATTGCGTCAATAGTTGTGTAAATTGCTGAAGCCGAAAACCATGAATTATCAGTTAATTCAGATTTTTCTGTAGTTTGTAATTTGTCAGATTGTTTATTGAAATAAAAATTTGGTTCCGAAAAATCCGATTTATCGTATTTTCCACTGTAATCCTGATAATGAATTAAGGTTCTTGCCATTGATGCATAAATTCCGGATAAATCCCAAAGTTTTCCTTCGCAACCACCCAAAATTAGAGAAAGTCCGTAATGGTCTGGGTTATAAATCAATGTTGTCAAACCTATTTTTTGCAGAATATTATGAAACTTTGGAACTCCATATTGTTGCAACATTTTAACTGCCGGAATGTTAAGCGACCTTGCAAGTGCCATACTTGCCGGAACTGCACCACTATACGAAAGATTATAATTTTGAGGCGAATAACCGGCAATTTGTGTTGGAATATCAGCAACAAGACTTTTCGGCAAAATTTCGCCTGACGTTAACATTGCAGCGTAAAGAAATGGTTTTAAAATACTTCCTGTGCTGCGGGGAGCAATTATATTATCAACATAATTTTCGTTAATATTATTTTCTGAATCGTAAAAATTACCAAAATAAGACAAAACTTCACCGGTTTTTACATCAATTACAATTGCTGCTGCATTATAAATTCCATTCCCCGAAAGACTTTTAAAATGTTCGTTAAATATTTTTGTTACATTTTTTTGTAATTCAATATCAATCGTGGTTTTTACTTTTGTTTTTGTAATATTTTCATTTTCAATTCTCGAAAGCAAATGTGGAGCATATTCGGGAAAAGCAACCGGATTTTCGGGAATTTCCTCTTCAATTGCCAGTTCGTAAGTCTGTTGGTCGATAATATTTTTTTCAAATAATTTTTTCAGAAGCTTATTTCTTTTCTGGAAAAGTTCATCTCTGTTTTTTGCAAGATTTATAAGTGATGGACTATTAGGCAAAACCGCCAGCATTGCACTTTCAGCCCACGAAAGATTGTTTGGAGTTGTTCCAAAATATCGCCATGCTGCTGCATCTAAACCTACTACATTACCTCCAAAAGGTGCATTTGATGCGTAAAGTGATAGAATTTCAGATTTTGTTTTCGAAATTTCGAGACGAGTTGCCAGAATTATTTCCCAAAGTTTTTCAATTACAGTTCGGTGTTTTCCTTTTCGGGATAGTCTGATAACCTGCATTGTAATTGTACTTCCACCACTTACAATTTCACCTGACTTTATGTTCTGATAAATTGCACGACACAATGCTCTAAAATCAAAGCCAATGTGATTTTCAAACCTTTTATCTTCAAAATTAATAATTGACAAAGCAAATTTTTGAGGAACAGAATCAATTTCGGGAAAACGCCACTGACCATCATCTGCAATGTGAGCACCAAGCAGATAGTTGTTTTTATCGGTAATTACAGTCGAAACAGGGTCGGTAAATAATTGACGAGGTAATACAAAAATGTAAATTATTAAAAAACAAATGAATAATCCAAGAATGATAAGTAAATATTTTTTTTGTTTTTTCAATTGAAATTACAAATTTAAAATAAAATTAAAACAAGTTTCAACTTATATATAACAGGCTATTATTTTTTATATCGACTAAAGTCAATATTCCAAATCGAATAAATTCGATATTCCAATTTTTGTAAATGAAATAATAAAATTTTTTCAAGAATTTAAAATTTCAAATACCCAATAGTCCAACCTTACACCAAAAACCTAATAACCTAACAGCCTAAAAACCTTACGCCAAAAACCAAAAAACAAAAACCAAAAACCTAAGACCCAACAACCTAATAAACTATTATTCCTTCAAAAACAAATTCTGTTGGACCTTCAAGCCAAATATCTGAAAATGAATTTTCTGTTCTTCTGAAATAAACTTTCAAATTTCCACCAAGGGCTTTCAAATCTACACAATTAACATGAAAATTTGACTCAATTGCAAAACTTATTGCAGTTGCAACAGTTCCAGTTCCACAAGCTAATGTTTCATCTTCAACTCCACGCTCGTAAGTTCTGATTTTTATGTGTTTTTCAGAAATTTCAGCAAAATTTACATTTGTTCCTTCAGGTGAAAATTCTTGGCTGTATCTTATTTTTTTTCCTTCTTCGTAAACATTTATTTTATCAATATTTTCAACAAATTGTACATAATGAGGTGAACCAGTATTCAGAAAATAAAAGTTGTTTGTTTTTGTAATATTTTGGACATCAGTCATTTTTAATTTAACAGAATTATCCTTAAAAATATAAGCTTCATGTTCGCCATCAATTGCTTTAAATTTAGCGTATTCGGAAATAATTCCAATTTTTTTTGCAAATGCAACAATACATCTGCCACCATTTCCACACATTGAACCTTCATTTCCATCAGAATTGAAATAAACCATTTCAAAATCATATACTTCTGATTTGTTTAAAAGCATTAATCCGTCTGCTCCAATTCCTAATCGCCGGTTACAAAGTTTGTTAATAAATTGTTGGTTTATAGTAAATTCAGAATTTCGATTATCAAAAATGATAAAATCATTACCTGCTCCGTGGTATTTATAAAAAATCATAAATGGAAAGTTAAAATGACAGAAAAAAAATTGAATTATTCAAAAGTTCTAAGGTCAAACGGAATTTTAATAACATTTTGAAAATCTTCTCCGTTATCTTTCATAACTTCGTCTCCTTCTTCATAATACCAAATAACTTTGGCTTTTTTGTTAGGGAAATTTAATGTAACTTGTTCTATAAGAAGAAGTATATCAATAATTTTACGGGCTGTAGAAGAATTGTAATAATCGAATTTAAATACAAATTCGGTATAATCGTTTGGAACTTCAATATATTTTTGAACCCAATCAATTATAGGTATGTAAAAAGCGTCCACATCTTCTGGCAGAGACCTACCTGATATTTCGAATAAATTTTTCTCTTTATCAAGTTTCACTCCCGGATAAATATTTCGTCCTCTAATGTTAATACTTTCTAACATGGTATTTTTCCGTTTTTGTAATAAAATGAGTACAAATATAATTTTTTTTTAGAAAACTAAAAATATTAAAAGAATTTTATTGAAAAATTAATGTGATTTTATTTCAAAATTAATTTTAAATGTTTTTTGAAATTCTTTACCTTTTTTAAACATCATTACGTCTTCATTCTGATACATCCAGACGATAGTAATTTCAAAATTATCTTTCTGTAAATCTTCAAGTTGTTTAAATAGTTTTACAATTTTGCGAGTAGATGTTGAATTTATGTAATCCATATCTACAACTAAATCAGTTTTTGGATTTGGAGATATCGAATATTTTTTAAACCACTCATATATAGTATCATAAAAAGGTATTGGATTTTCCTGAATTGAACGTCCTCTTATTTTAAAAATATTTTTTTTCTGATTGAAAATTACCTCGGGAGAACTTTCAGTTTGTTTAATTTTTAAAGTTTTTACCATTTTATTTTTATAGCTGAAGTGATAATGCAAAATATTCGAGATTATTATTATATTTTATAAAATTAAAAGTAACGTTTTTATGACATTCACGCATAATGTCTATAAAACCAAGTCCGTGTTCAATGTTATCGTGTATACTTCCTTCACGTAATACTTTTTTATAGTATTCGTCTAGTTCTTCTTTACTTAAATTTTGCAATTCTTCAAGATAATCTTTAAATTGTTTGACTTTAGATTTTTCAATTAAATTTCCAGTATTTACAATATAACCGGTCTTATTTTTGCACAAAATGAGAATACCTTCTCTATGTTCATTGTTGCAATAAGCATGTTTACTAATATTTTGCAATGTTTCAACAAGCATGTGGAAAACTTTTCTTTTGTTTTGCAGATTATCTTTTTTGATGTTATCTTCTACCATTACCAAAACCGGTTTTATTGCTTCCTGCGAAAAATCGCCTTTGTGTACAAGTAAAACATCTTCGCTGCTGAAAATTTTATGAAGTTTTTTTGCTTCTTTTATATCTAATTTAAAATCAGGTTTTTCTGTGTTTTCTGCAAGTTTTAGAATTATTTGAAAATAAAAGAATGAAACTTCATCATTTACAGGCACAAAATCAAACTCAAGTTTTCCTTTGGTTTTGCGAACCATCTCAATAAAACCTAGTCCGGCTCCACCTTTTTCGGATATTTCTCTATTTTTAAGTATTTGTATGTAAAGTTGTTTTAATCCTTCTTCGTCAAGATTATTTACTTCAAATAATTTTTCTTTAACATAACCAATTTTTTTATTTTCAATTAAATTTGATGTAATTATATAAAATGTATCTCCAATATTTCGGGTTAGAAAAATTTCGTGTGTTAAATCTTCAGCTTCTGCAAATCTATGACTATCTGCATATCTCACAATATTTTGAAAACTTTCAATCATCAAAAATGAAAGTTTATTTCTTAAATTTATAAAATTCAATTCTTTTTCTAAATGGTTTCTAATTAAATCAGTAGCCATTCCTAAAACAAGGTTTGTAAAATTACCTTGATAAACAAAACTGATGCTATCTTGTTTTAATTCGTTATATATATCAAAAATAACTTTTGGTTTCACTGAAAATAAATTAGTTAATGAAATATCATTATAAGAAATTGTTTTAAAAATGTTGAATATTTACATAAATATAATCAGTTAAAAGTAAATATTTTTAAATTAATTTTAAAATTTTTGTAGATAAAAATTTTTGGGAACTTCATTTTTTGCAACTTTCCGTATTGCAGATTGAAATAAAAATCCGTTTAAAATAGTTTAGTATTTGTAATATAATAAGATATCTAAAAACTTTGATTAGAAGTTTTATTAATAGTTTGTTATATTTTTAAATGATTGTCAGTAAACATCACCAACAAATGTCATTTTGGAGAACTTTTTCACCGTTAGGTAAACTTTTTTCACGACTTTAGGAGTAATCCTGCTTTAATTGAATTACTTAATTTAATCTAATAACTATGTACATTCAAAGAACATATTGCACTTTTTAACATTAGTATTTCAATTTAAGCTAGTTTTTCGCTATCGCTCAAGAGAACTTTTTTCACGACTAAAAGGAGTAATAGTTCGCACAGCAATGACAGATTTTTCTTTTTCTTTTATGATTAAAACGGACATTCATTTTTTTTTAACACATAGCCACATAAAAAAGATAGTTTATTGAAATTGGCTCTATTTAAATATATTGTTTGTTAAATAATTTTGAAATTTCAAATATATGAATATTCCTTAATTAC
>Ga0316608_1000799_pt1 | contig 13611 bp, 12 predicted proteins | sample MIS2016152B_MG_FD_207673 | JGI IMG/M metagenome (GOLD analysis project Ga0316608, IMG submission 207673) | Microbial mat bacterial communities from Middle Island sinkhole, Lake Huron, Michigan, United States - MIS.2016.152B | ecosystem: Environmental > Aquatic > Freshwater > Lake > Sediment...
CCAAACAGCCGGACAAAATGCCAATACTCCCTTAATCGCCCAACATGAAATTATTACCCTGCCTTCCGCCTCAACTCTCGCCAGTCTCCGGCAAAATTACGGAGACAGAAAACCACCAAGTCAAACTTTAGCAATTTTAGCCGATCCTGTTTTTAGTATCACCGATGAAAGAATTAAAGGTAAACTTACCCAAGAAACGACCGAAAAATTAGAATCAAATAACCTCGGTTTAAATCGATCGCTCCGTGCTTCTGATCTGGCATGGCCGCCCGATCGCCTACCATTTACCCGCCAAGAAGCCCAAACAATATTAAGCTTATTCCCCTCAGATTCTAGCAGTCAAAAATTTGATTTTGATGCCAGTCGCACTACTGCTACCGATGGAAATTTAGCCAATTATCAAATCATTCACTTCGCCACCCACGGCATTGCTAACAGTCAAAATCCTGAACTGTCAGGAATTGTGATGTCGATGGTTGATGACAAGGGCAATCTTTTAAATGGCTTCTTGCGACTCACGGATATTTTTAACTTGAAACTCTCAGCAAATCTCGTGGTTTTAAGTGCTTGTCAAACGGGAATGGGACAGAATATTAAAGGCGAAGGAATGGTGGGATTAACTAGGGGTTTTATGTATGCGGGTGCTCAGCGGGTAGCGGTGAGTTTGTGGAGTGTGGATGATGAAGGAACTTCTGTGTTAATGCAAAAGTTTTATCAAAAAATGCTGCAACAAAAGTTAGCGCCGGCGGCAGCATTAAGGGCGGCGCAGCTTGAAATGATGGAGCAGGAAAAGTGGAAGTCTCCCTATTATTGGGCTGCTTTTACGCTTCAGGGGGAATGGAAATGATGTAGCCGAAGGAAGAAGGAAGAAGGAAGAAGGAAGAAGTCGATGTGAAAAGGTATAAATCAATGATTTTTACTCGTTACTAGGCTCTGGTAACCAGTAGTAGGGACACGGCAATGCCGTGTCCCTACGGGGATCGAACGATAGGCGGGTGTACTTCATAAACGTGGAATCTGCTGTATCGCACCTTGATAGGGCTGGGTGTGCAGTGCACACCTACACAGTGTTTGCAAAAGTCCTAAAAAAGTTTATCGCCCGCTAGCTAAAGCATCTCGCAATTTGCGATCGCGCTCCGATTTATTTGAAAGTTTAGGAGTCGCCATCCGCAACACAAAATCCAGCAAACAAGGGGCAATTCGGTGGCACCAAACTGCTAAATGACTTTGATATCCTACTAAGATTTCCGGCGCATCTTTGTGCAATCCTGCCACCAGTGCTAGGGCAACTTTTTCGGGAGTTGTCGGCACTACCCACCGAAATTGCTGCAAGTCTCGCACCATGTCGGTATCTGTTAGAGATGGGAGCAAAGCTGTCACCCGAACATTGTATACTGCTAACTCGCTGCGTAAAGCTTGGGTGAATCCCAAAATGGCAAATTTAGTTGCAGAATAAGTCGCCATTGTCGGCGCGGCAATTTTGCCCATCAAGCTCGAAACATTGACGATTGTTCCGTCTTTTTGCGCGGCCATTCGCCTCGCTATTAAGCGGGTAATTGTGTAGGTTCCCAGTAAATTTAAGGCGATTTCTTCCTGAATTAACGGTAGCGGGGAACGTAAGAAAGATGCTTGGTGCGCGACTCCGGCACAGTTGACTAGCAGGTGAATTGGGCCGTTATCTCGCCAAGCTTGGGCGATCGCAATATTCACCGCTACCGACTGAGTTAAATCTAAAGCTAATGGCACTGCTTCTACTCCAAAAACTTCGATTTCTGTCGCTAATTCAACTAATTGCTGGCGATTGCGCGCCACAATCAACAAACGTTTGATTCCTTGTCGCGCTAATTCCAGGGCGATCGATCGCCCAATTCCACGCGAAGCTCCTGTAACTAGAGCTGTCTTTCCTTGAAGCTGCATAGATTAAATCCTCTAAATCTGAAGCTCACCGCGCACGGAGTTATAAGTTGTGAGTTATGAATTTTGTGGAGTTAACTCAAAACTTTTGAATCGCCTACGTGCCCGTGAGTTTAACTAAACTTTGATTTGCCAGAAATTTGTCAGGAATCTGGTCAGTAAACCTCTGGCTTGATCTTTCTATTTCTTGAGTCTCGCGTTGCGCGGCAATTGACTGTGTAGCCGCTCATTTCATTCGCCGTGGATTGGCGGTTTTTTATTGAGTCCGCGCAGGCGACAATTGCCTGTGTAGCCGCTCATTCCAGTCGCTGGGATTGGCGGTTTTTTCTTGAGTCTCGCGTTGCGCGGACTTGGCCTGTCTAGCCACTCATTTCATTCGCCGGGATTGGCAGCAATTGCCTGTGTACACCCGAATTTCATTCGCCCTTAATTGGCGGTTTTTTATTGAGTCCGCGCAGGCGGACTTTGACTGTGTAGCCGCGAATTTGAGTCGCCCGGGATTGGCGGTTTTTGATTGAGTACGCGCAGGCGGACTTGGCCTGTGTAGCCGCGAATTTCATGCGCCCTTGATTGGCGGACTTCGCCTGTGTAGCCGGGAGTTCCATTCGCGGGGAAAAGGCACTGGATTTTTGAGCAATGTAGAGCATAAATTCCACACCTCCTATATATGAGGATTTGCTCTATACACACAGCTTAACAACTAGAAGCTAAAGTGACAACAATTTTTAATAAATCTTCCGAAACACTTCTTTACAATCTGCTCAGATTGCCGATTTCCAAGTGCCGTGAAAGCCCAAAGGTATGACACTAGGCAATTCTAGCTGACAAACAGGAGCGCGATCGAGCCCGTCGCTGTCAAATATCCAGACTTCGCTGCTATCAGAATTGCCGTCATAAACCACTGTTACTATCCAACCTTTTTCTGAGGAAATATCTGGAACGTAGATGGGCTCTGTGGGATAGCGATTTTCGCCACAGTCGGCAATTGTGAGATTGTGGTTTTGCGTGTCCAAACGGGCGATCGCACCGAAACGTTCCGCCACAATATCACAGCCTGGACGATACATTGCCAGATAAATATACCGCGACTCTTGCCCGATTTCCGAAGCAGGTACAACCGGAAACTCGCAAGCTTGATCTAACAATTCTTCTGTCGCTGTCACTTTCCCAGTTTCAGGATTTAGATGCACTCGCCACAGAGTACCCTCCGCATCGGTGCGAGTTTCACCTGTTGCTACTTCCTTCAATCGCTGATTTGTTTTGAAGTCAGAAAAGCGCACAAAATCAACCGCCACCTCACCATCTTCCTTGACAAAACCGTTAGCAAAATGCCACTGAAACCAAGGCTCGGTTTTGTTGCGACTAACTAAAGATAGAGTTTCCGAGTCAAAAACTAATATCTGCGTTCCTAACTCCGGTTTCCATTCTAATGAGTCGCCATAACTACTAATTCCCGCTAACACTGGCAAAAAATTGAGTCCTACTGGCGGCACAAAAAATATTAGATACTTTCCAGCCACAACAAAATCGTGGATCATGGAAATTCCATCTAAGGCAACAGTTGATTTTTGTACGACTTTGCCAGTAAAATCGCTTTTATACAGATTTAACTTTGTAGTAGCACCATAGGTAATTCCAAAGTTGTAAATATTCCCAGTAATCGGGTCGCATTTGCAGTGAGCGGAATACACAAAGTTACTATCTAAACTGCCTAAATCGTCCATTCCCAAAGTTTCCAGAGTTTGCAAATCGAGGCGGTGAGGCGGGCCACCTTCCCACAATGCCAAAAGGCGATCGGGCAAAGCTAAAACAGAAGTATTGGCAGCATTTTTAACTGTTTTAGTCCACCGCAACCACACAGGGCCCGGTGCTGTCATGCCATAATTACTGTAGAGAAATTTATCAGCTTTTTCCTCAGCTTGATAGCCCGCTGTTTGCACATAGCGATAAACAGCCGCAGCACCCGCATCGGTAAAATGTACGGCCAAAATTGCACCGTCGCCATCAAACCAGTGTCCCACAGTCATGCCTCCGCGTTCCAAACGTGCGGGCCCGTTGCGGTAGAGAGTACCGCGAAATCCTGCGGGGATTTTGCCACTTTTAACGGATAGTTGAGTCAGGGGAAATTCCGCAGCAGGATGGGCTAAAGCTTGAGCCCAGGACTTTTTCGCTGATTTTTTACTGTCTGTTTTCATGGGAATCCGGCAATTTTTAACTGAGCTACCTACATTTTATTATACAATTATAGCACCAATAATTTAATAGCTATGTCTCTACCACGCCGCTATTTGCTCAGAACTTTTGGGCTCACTGTCATTGGCACTCAATTATTGCCGATCGCCCAAACCAACCTCACTCCCAAAACTATCATTAAACCACGCCGTCTGCAAGTCGGCGATACTGTAGCTTTAATCAATCCTGCTGCTTTCAACTACAAGAAAGAAGTTGAGCCATTTTTTCAAGTCCTAGAAAACTTGGGCTTAAAAGTTAAATTGGGAGAGCATTTTTACGACCGCTACGGCTATTTGGCCGGCCAGGATACCGCTCGCGCTGCCGATGTCAATGCTGCCTTTGCCGACTCCTCAGTGCAAGCTATTTTTACGGGAATGGGCGGCTGGGGTTGCAATCGGATATTGCCGCTGCTCGATTACAATATGCTCCGCAATAATCCGAAAATTATTATGGGTTTTAGCGATATTACTGCACTATTATTAGCGATTCATGCTCAAACTAATATGATTACTTTTCACGGCCCTTTGGGCGTGTCGAGCTGGAGTCCGTTTACAATAAATTATGTTAAACAAGTTTTGTTTGACGGCGAATCTGTGACTATGCAAAACACCAGAAGTGTGAAAATTGAAACAATCGGAGGTGGAAAAGCTAGGGGAAAATTGCTCGGAGGCAATTTATCAGTCCTAGCAGCAATGATCGGTTCTGCTTATTTGCCGGAATGGGAAAAAAGTATCTTGTTTGTCGAGGAAGTTGGCGAAGAGGTTTATCGCATCGATCGAATGTTGACTCAACTCAAATTAGCTGGCATTCTTGATAAAATATCCGGTTTTGTTTTTGGACAATGTACCAAATGCGATGCCGAAAAACCACAAGAGTCCTTAACATTAGCTCAAGTCTTGTCCGATCACATTCGCCCGTTGAGAATTCCCGCGTGGTATGGTTCAATGGTGGGTCACATTCAAGATAAGTTTACTTTGCCGATCGGCTTAGAAGTTGAAATTGACGCTAACTCTGGTACAATTAGATTGTTAGAATCCGCTGTCAACTAAATCTTGAACTCTTCTCGATCTTCGCGAGGCTCTTTCTCTGGTTCTGCATTACCGAGCTCTGGCCATTGATGACAACTTAGCGTAAAACCGACCGTCTCTCTTGTTTGTATCGAAGCCTAGATCCCCCCTAACCCCCCTTAATAAGGGGGGGACAAGATTTTTCTCAAAGTCCCCCTTATTAAGGGAGGTAAGAGTGTTCTCAAAGTCCCCCTTCTTAAGGGGGATTTAGGGGGATCGAGACTCGAATGCAAGCGACATTTATTATGGGCTTCAGTCTTCAGTTGTCACCAATGGGCTCTGGCTGGTAACGAGAAAATTTAAATACAAAATTAGGACGATCGTGAAAAACACCGCACAATTTATTAAACCACTAGCAGCAATTATCTTAGCAATAATTTGCCTGTTACCACTCAATGCCTGTGCAGCGGTAAAAGCAAGTGAAACTGCCAGCAGCGAGAATATTTATCAGCAGCGAACCGTCCACAATCCCGACGGAATCGGTAAATTTTACATGGGTCGAGAAATTGCCCAAGTCATGGGATATCAAGGCGCTGGTTGGCTGGAAAGACCCGATCGCGGCCGGGAAGAAAAATCAGCGAGATTAGTGAACAATCTCGATTTAAAACCCACCGATATTGTAGCAGACATTGGTGCGGGAACGGGATATTTTAGCTTTCGCATTGCACCATTACTTCCTGAAGGCAAGGTGATCGCAGTTGACGTTCAGCCGGAAATGCTCGCATTTATCAAATTGAATAAACAAGAGAAAAATATCGCTAACGTTGAGCCAATTTTGGGCAGTATTGCTGACCCAAATTTGCCAGAAAATAGTGTAGATGTCGCGCTGCTAGTGGATGCTTATCACGAATTTGAATATCCCAGAGAAATGATGCAAGGAATTGTGAAAGCACTTAAACCGGGCGGCCGCGTGGTATCGATCGAGTTTCGGGGCGAAAACCCACTGGTTCCAATTAAAGGTTTGCACAAAATGACGCAGAAGCAAATAAAAAAAGAAATGGCAGCGGTGGGTTTAGTTTGGAAAGAGACTCAAGAGATGTTGCCTCAGCAGCATCTGATGGTGTTTGAGAAAAAAACTCAAATTTAGCAGCCCAACCGAGGGATTATATATCACTTTTAATCTGTTTTGTCAAGGCAGAAAATATGTATTTATTGTTAAAGACGTTCTGTCAAAGATACCTGACCTGACAAGAGACACTATACTAACGATGGCAACTACAATTAAGATCGATCGCCCAGAGGCGCTTCCTTAACTGTTCAAGCTAAAAACAGTCCATGCTAAACAGAAAGGATGGCTATAGTTATGCCTAAGCAACTTGGGAATTTCCGGGACATCAAGTCCCCTCAATTACCCCTCAAGACCCTCCCTATATCTAAAGCCAGACGTTTCTCAGAGGATTATTGATGAACATTCCCAGCTCCATTCTGACCATGCTCGCCGGCATCGGAGTAACTCTGATCAGCCTCTGGTACGGGCAGAATCACGGTTTGATGCCGCTCGCCGCCTCGGAGGAAGCATCCCAGGTAGACGGACTATTCAATACAATGATCACCATTGCCACTGGATTATTTATATTCGTCCAGGGCGTGCTGATTTTTGCTGCCATTAAATATCGCCGCCGCCAAGGGGACAATACAGACGGCCCAGCTTGGCACGACAACTTACCCCTAGAAATTCTGTGGACGGCCCTTCCAGCGGTGATTATTTTAGGCATCGGAGTCTACAGTTTTGAGGTTTACAACTCAATGGGAGGCCTCGATCCGATGGGCGCTCATGACCACGGCAGCATGAAAGCACAGGCTAAAATGCGGGGAAGTGCGATCGCGGCCACACTCTCGGACATGGGTCAAAACACCCCTCAAATTCCGTCTGGAAAACTTGTTGCTCTAGGCATCGGCGCTTCCCCAGAAAATGAAGAAAAAGCACCAGACTTAGTTGTAAATGTCACAGGTATGCAATACGCCTGGATTTTCAACTATCCAGAAAGCGGCATTACTTCGGGCGAACTGCATATGCCAGTAAACCGCGACGTACAGCTAAATATTGAAGCAACCGACGTGATCCACGCATTTTGGCTCCCAGAATTTCGCCTTAAACAAGATGCAATTCCGGGGCGGCCGAGCGAGCTGAGATTTACAGCAAATAAAGTTGGTCAATACCGCATTGTTTGCGCTGAATTGTGTGGCGCTTATCACGGAGCAATGAACGCTTTAGCATTTGTTCAGAAACCGGAAGAATTCGACGCTTGGCTGCAAGAGCAGCAAGTTGCTAGTAGCCAAAACCTAGAGCAAACAGTTGCCTTCAACCCCGCTCAATTGTCAGACGGGGAATTTTTGGCTCCCTACACCAGCGAGCTGGGAGTTAACTCCGAAAACCTCGAAAAACTTCACCCAACTCATCCCCAAAAATAGTCCCTCCCTCGACCTCAAATGTTCGTAGTAAGGACTTGAGTCCTGATAGTCCAGAGGCTTTAAAGGACTGAAGTCCTGACTACAAACACTGATATCTTTATTTTGTTTTTATGACCCAAGCACAGTTCCAAGAAAGTGCCAACATTGATGCTCGCGGTTTAGAACCAGCGCAGAGAAATTGGCGAGACTACTTCACCTTTAATACCGACCACAAAGTAATCGGAATTCAATACCTGGTTACAACTTTTGTGTTCTATCTAATCGGCGGCGTGATGGCAACTATCGTTCGCACGGAACTTGCTACCCCCGACTCCGATGTTGTCACCCCGGAACTCTACAACAGTCTATTTACAGTTCACGCAACGGTGATGATCTTCCTGTGGATTGTACCCGCAGGCGCTGGATTTGCTAACTTTTTGATCCCGTTGATGATTGGGGCAAAAGACATGGCATTTCCCAGGCTCAATGCGATCGCCTTTTGGATGATTCCCCTAGGCGGCGTGTTGCTGTTGAGCAGTTTTTTAGTAGGAGCTCCCCAGGCGGGTTGGACTTCCTATCCGCCTTTGAGTCTAATTACTGCCCAAGCGGGGGAGGAAATTTGGATTCTCAGCGTCTTGATACTGGGTACTTCTTCGATTTTGGGGGCGGTGAATTTTTCCGTTACCATCTTCACGATGCGGATCCCAACCATGAGTCTCAATCAAATGCCCTTGTTTTGCTGGGCGATGATTGCGACTTCAGCACTGACTTTGATTTCTACTCCAGTTTTAGCCGCAGCTTTGATTTTGCTGTCCTTTGACTTGTTAGCAGGAACGGCATTTTTTAACCCCAGCGGCAACGGCGATCCCATCGTCTACCAGCACTTATTCTGGTTTTACTCGCACCCGGCAGTTTATATCATGATTATGCCCTTTTTTGGGGTGATTTCAGAAATTTTGCCGGTGCATTCGCGCAAGCCAATTTTCGGTTATTTGGCGATCGCATATTCCAGTCTAGCGATTAGCTTTTTGGGCTTAATTGTCTGGGCGCACCATATGTTTACCAGCGGCACTCCCGGCTGGCTGCGGATGTTTTTTATGATCACCACAATGATCATCGCCGTGCCCACAGGGATTAAGATATTTAGCTGGTTAGCAACTATTTGGGGAGGCAAACTCCGCCTGGTGAGCGCGATGCTATTTGGGATGGGTTTTATCTCAACTTTTGTCCTCGGCGGCATCACCGGGATCATGGTAGCTTCCGTACCTTTCGACATTCACGTTCACGACACTTATTTCATCGTCGCTCACTTGCACTACGTGCTGTTTGGCGGCTCAGTGTTTGGAATTTACGGTGCTTTTTATCACTGGTTCCCGAAAATGACGGGACGGATGCTCAATGAGTTTTGGGGCAGAGTTCACTTTTTCCTGACCTATGTTGGCTTTACTGTTACATTCTTGCCGATGCACGTTTTGGGGCTGCAAGGAATGCCTCGGCGGGTGGCGATGTACGACCCCAAATTTACCACAATTAATGTGATTTGTACGATCGGCGCTTATATGCTGGCAGTGTCTACGATCCCGTTCATCATTAATGTGATGTGGAGCTGGATGTACGGCCCGAAAGCTGGTGATAATCCTTGGGAAGCTTTGAGTTTGGAATGGATGACGACTTCGCCACCGCCGATCGAAAATTTTGAAGGAATCCCGGTATTAGCAACGGGGCCTTACGATTACGGCATGGAAAAAATTCAGGGGACTGGGGAACGTCTGAAGCTGAAGTTGAGGGAAAATGCGAGCCGCAATGCCGAGAAACGCGGTATTCCGGTTTCTGAGGCTCAAGCTTCAACTTTCTTTGGCGGTACTGCAACTTTAGTCAATCCTGAATCAGAAACAGATGTTGATGTTTCTGCTGATGAAAGCCCGGATGCTGAATAGTCAGTAGTCAGTAGTTAGTACAGTCCTGGACGCAAAAAGTGGTTTGACACGCTACTTATAGCGGTAAGGTGCGCACTGCGCACCCTACATAAGCGAGTGTTTGCGTCCAGGACTGTAGTAGTTAGTAGTTAGTAGTTAGTAGTTGAATTGCCAATTACTAATTACCAATTACTAATTACCAATTACCCATTACCAATTACCCATTACCCATTACCCATTACCAGTTACCAATTCATTATGCAAATCCCAGTGATCGATCCAGCAACAACAGCCCTCAATTACCACAATGCCGAACAGGTAGAAGCTCACGGCGAGGAGCATCCCGATCACCGAATGTTAGGGTTGCTCGTGTTCCTCGGCGCTGAGGGAATGATATTTTTCGGTATGTTTGCGGCCTATTTGATTTATCGGGCGATGGCCCCGGTATGGCCACCGGAAGGTACGCCGACACGAGAGTTATTGCTGCCGGCAATTAATACCCTGATTCTGATTTCTAGCAGTTTTGTCATTCACAATGCGGATACTGCAATCAAAAAGAATGATGTAGCGGGGATGCGAAACTGGTTGCTCTTAACTGCCGCTATGGGCGCGGTTTTCTTGTTTGGTCAGGTTTACGAATACACTCATTTAGAGTTTGGCCTGACAACTAATTTGTATGCCAGTTGTTTTTACGTTTTGACTGCTTTTCACGGTTTGCACGTTACTTTAGGGGTGGTGCTGATGATGGGTGTACTGTGGCGCGCGCGCACTGAAGGTCACTATTCTAGCGAGCATCATTTCGGGATAGAAGCAACTGAGATTTACTGGCACTTTGTCGATGTGATTTGGATTGTCTTGTTTCTGCTACTTTATATTTTGTGATCCCAGAGGCTTTTCGGCCTCTTCCACAACAGATTTGTCTCACCCCCAATTGGGGGTTTTTTATTTTTTGGGGGTGCGATCGTCTTTCACTCCCACTTTCTGGGCCGATCGCGCTAAATTCAAAATAGGAATTATCCTATCAAACAGCATTGAGAAAACTATGCAGTGCGAATTGTGCGATCGAGAAATGGCAGCCTTAACCGCCCATCACCTGATCCCCAAACAAAATACCAAGCGGAAAAAAGAAGATCCAGGCCCGACAATTGACATTTGTTCCGCCTGTCACCGCCAGATTCACTCCCTATTTGACAACAAACGCCTCGCCCAAGAGCTCAACTCCCTCGACAAGCTCAAAAATGACCCTCAACTTCAGAGATTTATCTCTTGGGTTAAAAAACAAAAAACCGACAAACGTATTCAAGTACGCGGCAAAAAAAACTGAATAAAAAAACCATCTATTCCGGGTGAATAGCGATCGCACTCGAACAGATACTATAGTTACTTACCTATTCCCGACTCCCTCGCAGCTACGATCATGAACCTAACCTCCCTCGAAATCGCCAAAAACCGAGCGATCATCTTTAAAAAATTCCTGCAAATCGAAATTGATGTCAAAGCTAACTCAGAAAAACTAGCCTTTTTAGATCGCGGCATACAAAACTCTCCTTACCAAAAAGAAATTCCCAATTATCCCAATTACCTCAAACAAAAACCAGACGGTTTAAAAGTAATTAGTTACATTCCCCCAGCCAATAACCCGCTCAAACTTAGTGCCTTTCCCAGCCTCGGAGAACTCCCTCAAATTAACACTCAAGCTTTAAACTTTCTCCACGCAGACATCAAACAAGCCTGCGTTTGTATTGGCACTTTTGTAGAAGGAAAAATCCAGGCACAGTGGCTGGGAAAAAACGCACTTACCAAAGTTGAGTGTTGGAGTGCCACTAAAATTATCCCCCTGCTCAATATCGTCTCTCAAATCAATACTAAATACCCAGAATGCGACATTGACAACTGCGTGATTAGAGATGCCTCCGGGCAAAAACAGGATATTTACTTTTACGAGTTAGCAAAAGACATGATTGGCTATACCCACAATATCGCCAGTTCAAACTCCTTAGCCGCCATGTTCAAACGCTTTGATACTGGTACAGGAATAGAACAGTGGGTGAAGACAACTACTGGCAATAATGACCTAAATTTTAGCAGCGATTACGGCGAGCAACCTTTTCTTAACTACCCAAAAATCTTCGATGTCATCAAAAAACAAGTGCTGCTAACAGCCGCCCGAAACAGCATTCACCAACATAATAGCATTTCTGCTTATGACTTGACCAGGTTAATTTCAATGTTAGGATGGCACTACCATCTAGAAAAGCGATCGCGCTTACGAGGTGCTCAGTGGAACAGCCTAGAAACCATTATCAGAGCAATGGGACATGACACGGCTCGATACGCGGACGAAGCCATTAAAACTTTGGGTATGGATAAGGTCATCAGTTCCCCAGTAATTATCTCAAAACTGGGTTACGGAATCAGCTCGATTAGGGGAACACTAGAAACAGTTTATGTGGCTTTAATGTGGTTTGTTGACGAGCGGCCAAAGGCGACGGGAAAGCCAGCAAAACTCAGAACTTTAGCCTTGACTTTGCTGGGTGCAAAAGTTTTAGATGGTTCCATTGGTGGCGATCGCCTTGCGCTCGAACTCGACGCCAGAATCTGCGCCGAAGTTACCGAAATTCTCCGCCGATTGTTGGCCGAAGAATTTGCTTAAAATTTGGCGATCGACTAATTAGCAGATCCATGAAACTTGCGATAAAGCATCGCCTTCACCGGCGTTCCTCCCCGCAAATGTTGCTCTGTAACTGCGGCCACTTCTTCAGGACAAAGGCCGCAGTACCAAACCTCTTCTGGCATCACCAACACCATCGGCCCACTGCCACACTGTCCCAAACAACTGCTAGCAACCACCGCCACTTCTGAACCAGATAACTTCTGAAAAGCTGCGAGTACCTTCGCAGCACCTTGCTTGCGACAAGTGCGGTTTTGACAAATCAGAACTCGCCTAGAAGATTCGATAAATTTCATAGTTTTTACTTGACAATTTACCCAAGCTATGCTATTTTTTTATCATGGGAATAGGTGCGAGCATATATACTCTTTCTACAACAACAGGCAAGATGCCTGTTCTCCAACAACAGGCAAGATGCCTGTTCTACAAAAGCCTACATTTAACCTATTTATTCGGCTGAGGAGTCATCCGCAAATACGGCTTAATCGGCGTATAACCTTTAGGAAATTTCTCTGCCAACTCTTGCGGGTCTGTAATCGAAGGTACAATTACGCAATCGTCGCCGTCTTTCCAATTAACCGGAGTAGCAACGCTGTAAGAGTCCGTAAGTTGCAGCGAATCAATTACCCGCAGAATTTCATCGAAATTCCGTCCCGTACTCGCCGGGTAAGTAATGCTCAAACGCAATTTCTTTTCCGGGTCAATTACAAAAACAGTGCGGATTGTGAGGTTATTCAACGAGTTAGGATGGATCATGTCGTAAAGGTCGGAGACTTTGCGATCGCCATCTGCTAAAATCGGATAATTGACGGTGACATTTTGAGTTTCCTCAATGTCTTTAATCCATCCCATGTGAGAATCCACATCATCGACACTGAGGGCGATAGTTTTGACACCACGCTTGTCAAATTCAGATTTTAGACGGGCGACAGCACCTAGTTCTGTAGTGCACACTGGAGTATAATCCTTGGGATGGGAAAACAACACGACCCAGCTATCACCAGCCCAGTCGTAGAAATTGATTTCCCCTTCGGAGGAGGCTTGGGTAAAGTTGGGTACTGTATCGCCTAATCGCAGAGACATAACTGATTTCCTCTAATTTTATTTAAGGACGGTTCTCTATCATCTCACAATTCCCCGGTTTGTCGATCGAGCTTTACAAGATTCTCAACTTTTTGGGCGTGCGATCGCCAATTCGACTATTCTAATAATTTAGATGCGGTCTGTTCCTACCACGCTCGTCATGTTTCTATGCTTTACTTTCTGATTAAGACAATACAGCCTGTTTTAGTTCCCCTGTGTTTTGTTTCCGCTTGGGGCTTAATGTTTCTGCTATTTTCAAGTATTGGCCGTAGTGTCACCGACTCTGTGCGCCGAGCCCAGCGAATGCACCAAATCCCTTGTGCTAATTGTGTATTTT
>Ga0316608_1000800_pt1 | contig 13599 bp, 12 predicted proteins | sample MIS2016152B_MG_FD_207673 | JGI IMG/M metagenome (GOLD analysis project Ga0316608, IMG submission 207673) | Microbial mat bacterial communities from Middle Island sinkhole, Lake Huron, Michigan, United States - MIS.2016.152B | ecosystem: Environmental > Aquatic > Freshwater > Lake > Sediment...
TTTTATGTACATGATGATAACTCCTTGTTATTCAGATTTATTTCTTTCTATACCATTATCCTGACATCTCATTCAACGATAAATTCTATGTCTTATATGAAATTTGTTCTCCTTAAATATCTGAATTGCCATATATCAATATGGAATTGACAAAAAAAATTATCTTTTGCAAATATCTTCCCTTCGGACAAAGGGGATTTTATCTGTCAATCCTCTGATTTCAGAGCTGTCTTCAAGCCAGTGTTTCAGATTTCCCAAAAGACTCGCGGCATACGGGCTTTGTTTTCCGTCAGCCAGATAATAATCTACCCATAGTCCGTTTTTTGTGAAATATACCAACCCGACTTCTTCAAGAACTTTCAAGTGTTTGGATACGGTTGGCTGGGAAATGCCGAGCAATCCCTGCAATTCGCAGACACATAAGCTTTTGCGCTGTAAGAGTTTGAGAATCTTAATCCGGTTCGGATCAGATAAGGCTTTCATGACTTTGACAAATACTTTCATAAAACTATTATATTCCTTTTTGGAAATATATACAAAATTTGTGTCATAGTTGTCAAGCGATATTTTGGGGGCGGAAACATCAAAGACACAGTTTCAAATTCTCAGATGTTCTCAAGTCTGTCTGGTAACATTCCGATCTCCGGCAACAACTGTTGCATCGCTGACATATCCTTAGTATAGCGCAGAATAAGATTGGGGATTCGGAAAGAAATATTTATCCCGTAACGATTCCCGGCAATAAATTGCCGGGCAACATTTCCGGGCAATGGGATATTTTATTGATTCCGAGCCCTTGTCGGTAGTCGTTCTTTTCAAACTGACAAACTTTTATTACAGGAGTCAGCAAATATTCTTATACGTTTTTCATGCATCGCCTCATCTTCACTGAAAGACAGCGTTTTCCGCTCCGCAGCGGGACATCTCTGACGTAACGTATTGCCGAAACGTCCGATATGAGCTGTCTGACCGCTTTCTTTTCCGACTGCCCGATGACGCTCCGAAGGGAGAATCTCCGCATAACTCTCCCGGAAATCCGTATGAATAACAGCATGTTTACGATAAGCGGCAGGAAGAGACTGCCGTAATTTCAGGCACGTTCCGGCTCCCCGATCTCCGGAAGCTGCGCCGGCTATCTGCCGTGTATGACGGCTGATTGCTGACCTGATAAATACCTTATATTGCTCCGATCCGACAGAAGAATTTATCAGTCAACAGAATACGACTACCCGTTTTTTTATTGCCGCAGCTGCCGCAGCACATCCAAGCTCCTGATCGTTTTTCCCAAATGATAGGAAACAAATGATTCAAGAAAATAAAGGCTTTCCTTTAAAGACTGAGGACTGAAGCGAATCCTTGCTGCTTTTTCCAAATCGCCGCAATCCAGCCATAACAACTGCTTAATCGTTCCTTTGGACATAAAAATACGGCGGATAAGTGCGTCAGTTACGCAATTATTGCAGACAATTCCGCCCTGCTCAAGATCGAATACCAGCCGGTTTTCTCTGATTTTGTCCATCTCAATGCCGCAGGTGCAGCAATGTGTGAGATTCGGGCAGAACCCGGAAATGCTCATAAATCTCATCTGAAACAGGATACTGAGCATTTCTTCTGAAATCAGCCCGGAATCCAGCTTTTCCAACACATGCCAAAACAACATATAAAGCTCTTCCTGCTTCTGATCCTGCTCCAGCCATTCGTTAATCAATTCAGCCCAGTATGAGGCATAAACAGCTTTTCGGATATTGCAGCGGATATTTGAAAAGGTGTGTGCCAAAGACGCTTCCTGCAAATACGGAAGCTTTCCCCGTCCGTTTCTGCATACCAGCTTCAACACGGAAAAAATCTCAAGAATGCCGCCGAAACGTCTGACACTTTTTTTGGCATGTTTGGCAATCGCAGAAATCTTTCCCTTTTCCGGCGTAAAAAACGTAATAATCAGGTCGTTATCGCCGTATTCGATTCGTTTCAGCAAAATAGCGGTTGTTGAAAAATCGCTCATTTGATAATTCTGATATGCGCCTTCCGGCGGAGGTCTTCAAGCCATGTTCGGAATTTCTGCTCGACAATTTCTTTATAGAGCTTTTCCTCAATTTCCGGCTTTACGTCTTCTATGGCTTTTCCTTTAGCCGCAACAATTTCCTGAAGAAAAAAAATCTGATAACCCTGTTCCGTATCCACCACATCGGAAAATTCACCGGGTTTGAGATTTTTAACAGCATCCCGAATCTGCGTTGAAAGCGAATTGAGTGAAAAAGTACCCAATTCTCCGCCTTCGGATGCAGACTGCGCGTCAGAATATTTTGCAGCGGCTTTTTCAAACGGCTCGCCTTTTTTCAGCTTTGCCAGAATATCCTGCATTTCAAATCTGCTGGCATTTTTTTGCAACTGGCTGCCGAAAGACAGCGATTTTTTCAGAATATGCCGCAGATGATATTTTGTTTCTCCGCCATATTTGTCAGGATTTTTGTTGTAATAAGCCTTTATGTCTTCATTGGTGATGACAATTTTGGACTTGACCTCCATATTGGCGAGTCTGGCACGCAGGATTTCTTCGCGCATTTTGTTCCGATATTCTTCCAGACTCATGCCCTCTTTGGACAGCGCGGTTCTCAACTGCTCATCTGTCATATAATTGACTTCTTTGATGCGCTCTATGCTCGCGTCAATTTCTTTTTCGCCCACAGAGACGTTGAGGCGTTTGACTTCCTGATCCGTGATCTTCTGCTCAATCAGCTTGTTGATCGCATCTTCTCTTAGTTTGAACAGCATTTCGCGTTCTTTATCGTCAGGATAGCCCATCTCTCTGATTTTTTCCTGATATGGTTTGATAGCCTGATTGAGTTCGAACAAAGAAATGACCTCATCATTGACCACTGCCACCACCCGATCAACCACTTCAGACGCATACGCCGCTGCCGCAATCAGCAAGACTGCCGCGCAGATGCTATGAATCTGCAATTTTTTTCCATTCAGTTTCATTTATCTCAACTTTATACTTTTTTTGAAGTTGTTCAATCCACGCCGGATAAGCTGCTTCCGCCTTCTTTTTTTTCAGCAGTTTTACCATCATCTCATCGCTGATCAGTTTTTTTTCTTTATTTTCAGCATTATACTTTGTAATATCTTCAGCCGTAATGTTCATTTCCTGCTCTAAGTCTTTTTCAATGACTTTTTCCATCAGCAGGCGGTGTTTCAATTCTGTTTTCCATGAATCATAAGATACCGCAGATTCCAAGAGCGTCTTTTCAAATTCGCCGTCAGGATAGCCTTCTTTGGCTGAAAGCACAGCTTTTTCAAGTTCCGCCTCTGATACGTCAATCCGAAGTTCTCCGGCTCTTTCCGTCAATATGGCTCTTTCGGCAAGCTGCTTTAACAGTTCTGTCCGAACGGATTTCAATATCGCCGGATCCTGAAGCGCATCATAATGATATGCGGTTTTAGCAGATTCAAAGGATTTATTGAAGTCGGAAATCGTTATTCTGCTGTTTCCGGCGCGGATCAGATAAGTGTCTTTCTGCGCCGAATCCGGGTTTGTACAGCCGGATAAAATATACAATAACACTGCAATGAGCCGAGTTTTATAAACATCAGATATATTTATTCTGCGAATGACCATGTCCGGCATCTTAATATATTTTTAATCATTTTGAAATATAAAATTTCTGAGGGAGGACGGATAATATTCTTAAAGCTTCAGGACAACATATCCCGGATTATCCGAAGTTCACGGCGGATATATTCAAGTGTGATGACAGACGGACGCTGATTCAGAAGCGATTTTGCCTGTTCAATGCCGATCTTTTCCACAAACAGCAGGTGCTTGATTTTTAAAAATAATTCCACATCCTGTCTGGCATAGAGCTTTCGGTCTGCGGGAGTGGTTTCAGCCTGAATGCCTGTAAATTCACTCTCCCAGTCAGTCAGCATCGAAACCGGCAGCCTTGTAATATCGCTGACCTCTTCGATTCTGAAATAGGGTTTATCGGTCAATCGGGATTTCCATGTCATACCGGCAACGCTTCCTCACAGGTCTTTTATCGTAACTCGCCTTACGCATCCGACCTAACCCCCCGGCCCCCTTCCCTGGAAGGGAAGGGGGGGAGAACTCCCCTCTCCTTTCAGGGGAGGGGCGGGGGGAGGGGTTTTGCGTAAGATCATAAGAGTAACTTCTCTGAATATAACCAATGCTATCTGAAAAAGCAACCGGAAATAAAAAGCAGATGATTTGACTTATTCTGATATTGCCTTATCTTGAATAAGAGCAAAGTTCTATCGGATATTATTGTAAAAAGGAGAAATCAGATGAGCCATCACCATCACGAACATAATGATCATCACGACCATGAACACAGCCATCACGAGCATAAGCATGATGAGCATCATAAACATGACCATCGTCACAGCGAGACGCTGTCGTTTGAAGAAAAAATGAGCAAACTGCTTGAGCATTGGTTAAAGCATAACAGCGACCATGTTCAGACATATCGGGAATGGGGACAGAAAGCCAAAGACGCTGGCTTAAATGATATGGCGGTCATACTGGAAGATATTGCTGCTGCATCGTCTGCGTTGAATCAGAAATTTGAAGCAGCTTCAAGCCTTCTGAAAAAATAACCGCTGTCATAACAAAAAAGGGGCTGCTCGTTGAGCTGACCCCTTAATTTATTTTTATGGTGGAGCTGGTGGGACTTGAACCCACGGCCCCATGACTGCCAGTCATGTGCTCTCCCAGCTGAGCTACAGCCCCGAAAGATGTCTGTATTTAACAAAGAAGATGGGGAATGTCAACATTTTTCCGATATAAACAGCTAAGTTTTCATTTCCGTGTGCAATTCACGACTGTCGGTCGCCCCGAAATAAATTTCAGGGCTGAAAACTCAAGCCTGCTTAAGCAGGCTTCAGCTTATAGCCGGGCGATTTATCGCTCGGTTTCGTTTTGATTGTTCAGACTTATGAACCTTTTTTCTCTTCTGTTTTGGAAGAACTGCCTTGATAACACTGTCTGAAATTCTTCACCAATTCCTGAAACTGATCGGTCTGGCTTTTGGCAAGTTCTTGGAATTTACCGGATATTTCTTTCTGCTCAATATCTTTTTCACCCAAAAGCATCCGTAAATGCCGAATCGTCTCATCCTGATTTTCGGCTTTTTCTTTGAGGGTTTCATATTTTCTGACCAGATTAAGATGCTCTTCTTTGGAAACCATGCCCATCAATCCCATAGATTCTTTAAAAGAATTAAAAAAATCTTCAGAAGCCTTTTTCCAAAAACCGGCATATTCCGGCGATTTTTCAGAAGAATCCAAACCATAAGCTTTTTTAAACATATTGGTCAGTTCCTGAAAGCCATCGCCGGATCCGCCTTTCATCCACCGATTGATGTTTTCAACCTGCTGCTGCCCTTTTGCGGCATTGAGCATGAAATTTCCCCAAAATTCCAAAAAATTTTTATCCATGATTCCCTCCCGTTATCATTTTTATATTTCTTTCATATCAATCATGTGAATCCTGAGATTGTTCAATAAACCGCTTTTTTCAGCTTCCGGTAACATAATACTTAAATCATATTATAATCATACAATGAAAGATAAATAGATACAAGAGAAATTCGGAAGAATAAGCCCTGCCGATGAACTCACGACCGGCAGCGGGGTGACTGTCTGCCCTGCTGCCTGAATACCGAACGGGAATAAAGAATGCTATTTGCTCACCTCTATCTTGTCATAAACTTCCTGAGCGGTTTTTGATAAAAGCTGATACACATCATCTTTCAAATCAATTACTTTGGCGGCTGCCTTGTTGAATGCGATTTTGGGCGGAGCCTCACACACCTGATCCAAATCACGCGGTTTTGCGCCGTTGATGATTTTAGCCATAACTTCCGCACTGAATTTTCCGTAGGCTGACAGGTTTGAAGTTGAAGAAATACTTAGCAGTGTGCCTTGTCTGACTTCATCAGAACCGGATTGGGAAAACACCGGAATTTTGGCGGTATTCATTACCGCAATAATCTGGGGTAAGGTTTCTTTATTCACGGCTGCTGCTGTGGTCAGATAAAACGCATCAATTTTCGGTGCAAGCGTTTTGGCACATTCGACAACTTTTGCGTTGGCTTCAGGAGTTGCGCCGCCATCCGGGATATGACATTCGGCAATCTCAAACTTCCGTTCTTTGGCAATCTTCTGAAGGTCTTCTACGGCGGCGTAGCTTCTTCCGGGAACAGTATCAATATAGGTTACGCCCAGCTTTTTAAAACCGATGACGTCATGAAACGCATGGATTTGTCTGACGTATCTTGTCGGGTCCACACGCGCATGGACATGATCAAAACCGGAATCTTCCGCGCTGGGGATAATTTTGGAGCTTATCGCATCGGACACAGAACAAACCATCGTGGGAATGTTATGTTCATTATTCGCCAAATCCTGTCCCGCCCATGTTCCCAGAGCAATCATCAGATCAATGTCCTTAGATTCTTTCAGCCTTTTAATGATCGCCTGCCTGGTCTTTTCGCGGATGTCATTTTTCCAGTTGATCGAATAATAGGCATCCGGCACAAATTCAAGATATCTGCTCTTGACATTGCCTGCCAGCCATGCCCACAGTTTGCTTGTGTCTTTTTCATTTTCCTGCGAAGGAATTGTTACCGGTTCTATCCATCCAAGACCGACAAGAGAGTCCACCATCGCGGTCAATGATTTGGGATAATCCTTGTAAAACCCTCCCTCATAATACCCGATCCGGAATTTCTTTGTAACCTGAGCGGGCGGTGATGTGGGATACGGCTTCTTGTCAGCGGCAAATCCTATGGAAAATGACAGGAAAAGAATACTTACGACATTAAGAAGAATCATACGGCAAATTACTTTCATTGCGTCCTCCGTTTGTTTTGGTGTTTGAAGTTTCATAAAATCATTACACTATAACTCACTTACGCAAAACCCATCCCCCTGCCCCTCCCCGAAACGGAGAGGGGAGTCTCAAACCTCTCCCCCTGCCCTCTCAGGGAAGGGGGACGGGGGTTAGGTCGGATGCGTAAGGTGAGACTATAATTTAATCTGAGAAGAGATGGAACATAACCAGTCCCGTAGGGACGACATATAATAGTATCTGTCAATTCCCGTTGATCAGTTTCACAAGTTCATCTACAAAACTTGTCATTTTCTCAGCCTGAACATTCATCTGTTCGGAAATCAATGCAGAGTCATGAGCCTGAGCCGCATTATTCTGAATCGCTATCTCCAAAATTGCACCGGCTTTGCTGACCTGCTCAATTCCCTGTGCCTGTTCATCTGACGCAACCTTGATTTTACCGAGCAGTATGCCGATTTCGGAGGTGCTTTCAGCGACTTCGGCGAAAACGGCAGCCGCATGGTTCACAACATCCGAGCCATCTTTCACTTTATGCGTGGTACCTTCAATCAGAGATGCTGTATTTTTTGCCGCTTCGACAGTACGCGTTGCCAGATTCCGAACTTCATCGGCAACAACAGCAAATCCTGCGCCTGATTCACCCGCTCTTGCCGCTTCAATCGCCGCATTCAGAGCAAGCAGGTTTGTCTGAAAGGCAATGCCGTCAATAATCTGAATGATTTTAGCGGTTTCATATTCGGATTGGGTTATATCCGCCATAGAGGTGATAAGTTTTTCCATGGATACCGATGCCTTAGCGACAATGTTGTTTGTCTTTTTCATGAGATAATCCGCCTGAACCGTACTATCCACATTCTGCCGGATCATGGCTGATACCTGTTCGAGAGATGCTGAAGTTTCCTCGACAGATGACGCCTGCTCGGAAGAAGATTCAGCCAATTGCTGACTGGCAGACGACATCTCGGATGAAAAAGAAGCTGCCTGTTCAGCACCCTGAGCCAGTCCTGAAATGACCTTGTTAATCGGTCTGATAATAGATTGAACCAGCCAAAGGATGATGGTTGCAACAAGAATAATAACGCTCACCGTAATCAGAATGCTTGAGCGTCCGATAAATATGGCTTGAGCCATAATATCCGACTCAACCGCAGAAACGCCTATCCGCCATCCGGTGTCAGGGTCTTTTCTGACAGCGCCGAATTTTTTCACACCATCAAGAGTATAAGCGATTAATGCCTCATCTTCGGACATCATTTTTTTGCCAAAATCATAATCGCTCACATTCATTTTCATAACATAAGATTTATCCGCATGAGCTGCTGCAATTCCCTTTCGGTTCAGCAGATAGCCGAATCCTTTTTGCCCGACTTTCATTGAATCAACGTGAGAGCGGCTGAAATGTTCTATATTCACCACCCCGAAAAGTACCCCTGTAACAGCAGCGTTATCCGTAATCGGCATGGAAATGACAAAAACAGGTTTACCGGTCATCGGATTTGAAAAAATATCGGATAAAAAGGGCTTTCCTCTGAGAGCTTCCTGAAAATATGCTTCACCTGCTGCCTTTGACTTTCCGATGTTTTCCGCATCTGAGGAGGAAAGCACATCCCCTTTTTCATTGGCAACATTTAAGGACTCATAAAAGGGGTTTTTCTTTTTTCCTTCAGCAAGTTCGAGATTTGCTGAATTTCGGGAAGCTTCGCCCATAAAGGTATCCCGGACAGCCATCTTGAAATAGTTCTGTTCACTCCTCCGGGTAATGTCAGTCTGAATATATTTTATCCAGGATGACAGGTGTTTTACCCCTGAATCTGTCATCTGAGTTAACTGGACTTTGATAATATCCCGAATTGTATTTCCGAAAGTCAGATAGGAAACCAGTGTTGAAAGCCCCATACCGAAAATAATCAGAGAAATGGTAGGAATCAGAAATTTGGCTCTGATGTTCAGTTTCATAGCAGAATCCTATTTGCCCTTTTGAATCTCTTTATAAACTTCTGCTGCTGTCTTAGAGAGCAGATCGAATATCTCAGGTTTTAAGCCGATAGTCATTGCTTCTGCGGCATTGAAGGCAATTTTAGCAGGCAGTTCGAATACCTGATCCAACTCACGCGGTTTTGCGCCGTTAATGATTTTGGCAATGACTTCGGCATGAAACTTTCCCCATGCTTTGAAATTCGGAGTTGCAATGCTTAATAACACGCCCTGTCTGACTTCATCGGGTCCTAATTGCGAAAATGTTGGAATTTTGGCGGTATTCATTGCGGAAATAATCCGGGGTAAGGTTTCTTTATTCACAACTGCCATCATAGTCAGATAAAAAGCATCAATCTTCGGAGCAAGCGTTTCAGCACATTCGATTACTTTTGCATTGGCTTCGGGAGTTGCACCTCCATCCGGGACATAGCATTCGGCAATCTCAAAATTCCGTTCTTTGGCAACTTTCCGAATATCTTCTGTTGCAGCGTAACTTCTCCCGGAGACAGTATTTATAAAAATTACTCCCAGCTTCTTAAAACCGAAAACGTCATGAAATGATCGGAGCTGCCTTATAAACCTTGTCGGATCAACATGAGCATGAACATGATCATAGCCGGAATCTTCAACACTGCTGATAATCTTCGAACCTACCGCATCACTTACGGAACAGACTATCATCGGAACCGAATGTTCATTATTTGCCAAATCCTGCCCTGCCCATGTTCCCATAGCAATCATCAGATCAATGTCTTTGCCTTCTTTCAGGCGTTTGATCACTGTCTGTCTGCTCTGTTCGCGGATTGCTTTATTCCAGTTGTATGAATAAAAGGCGTTCGGCACAAATTCAAGATATTTGCTTCTGATATTTGCAGCCAGCCATGCCCATAACTTATCCGTATCTTTGTCATTTTCCTGCTGAGGAATGACAATGGGTTCGATCCAGCCGAGATCAGCCAGTCCGTTGACGATTGCAATCAGAGTTTTAGGATAGGTCTGATAAGGTCCTGCCTCATAATATCCGATCCGCCATTTTTTTATAACCTGAGCGGGCGGGGATGTGGAATATTGTTTTTTGTCAGCGGCAAATCCTATGGAAAATGATACCGATAGGGTGAATACGATACAGATCAACATCTTATGAAAAAATACTTTCATTGCGCCCTCCGTTTGTTAAAGTTGTACTAAATATTATTACCCAATAAAAGAAAAAAATCCATAGAAAAAATCTGTCTGTCATGCCAAAATGTTTGACATTTATTTAAAAATCGTATTCAAGAGACTAATCGAAATAAAAATACAAGAGGTCGGATTATGATCAGAATCAATGAGAATTACCTGAAACTTCAGGCGTCTTACCTGTTTTCGGATATTGCCAGGCGTGTAGCCGCATTTCAGCAGGCGCACCCGGACAAACAGATTATCCGGCTGGGTATCGGAGATGTAACCCGCGCCCTGCCCAAAGCCTGTATAGAGGCATTTCACATTGCCGTAGATGACATGGCGCAGGATAAAACCTTCAGAGGCTACGGACCTGAGCAGGGCTATGCTTTCCTGCGCGAAAAAATTGCCGAACATGATTTTAATGCAAGGGGCGCAAAGGTTTCACCGGATGAAATTTTCATCAGCGACGGCGCGAAATGCGATACGGGCAATATTCAGGAAATTTTTGCAGATGATATTCGCGTTGCCATTCCTGATCCGGTGTATCCGGTCTATCTGGACACCAACATCATGGCAGGGCGCACGGATATTGTCTATCTTGAAAGCACAACGCAGAATAACTTTATTCCGGTTCTGCCCGAAATGCCGGTTGATCTGATTTATCTGTGTTTTCCGAATAACCCGACCGGCGCGACAATTACCAAGGCACAGTTGAAAACATGGGTGGACTATGCCCGCGCAAACAAGTCCCTGATTTTGTTTGATGCAGCGTATGAAGCATTTATCAGAGATGATTCTCTGCCGCATTCCATATTTGAAATCGAAGGCGCAAGAGACGTTGCCATCGAGTTCAGAAGCTATTCCAAAACCGCAGGCTTTACCGGAACCCGATGCGCCTACACCGTAGTTCCCAAAGACTGCATGGCGTACGATAACAACGGCGCGGCGCATTCTCTGCATAGCTTATGGAATCGCCGTCATACCACCAAATTCAACGGTGTCTCTTATCCGGTACAGCGGGCAGCCGAAGCGATTTATTCCGAGGAAGGCAAAAAACAGACCAAAGCGTTGATTGACGCCTATCTTGCCAATGCCGCATTAATCCGGAAAGAAATGAGCGGGCTGGGCTTTGATTGTGTCGGCGGAGATAATTCGCCCTACATCTGGGTGAATGCCAAACGCGATTCATGGGAATTTTTCGATTTATTGCTGAACAAAGCCGGAGTGGTCTGCACACCGGGCGCGGGATTCGGGAAATGCGGACAGGGATTTATCCGAATCAGCGCGTTCAACAGCTTTGAAAATGCTGAACAGGCAATGAAGCGGATCCGGGATGCTTTGGCATAAGTAAATAAAATCCCCTCCCATAAAACAGGGAGGGGAGGTTTACAGAATTTATTCCTGATCCGCTTTCAACTCTTCAATCACCTTCTGAGCAATTGCGGCTGGCACTTCGTCATAATGCGAAAATTTCAGCGAAAAGGTGCCGCGTCCGCCGGTCATGGAGTTCAGATCCGGCGCGTAGCTTAAAAATTCCGCCATCGGCACATTGGCTTTGATGATCTGCTTTTTGCCCGCGCTGTCCATGCCTAAGACTCTTCCGCGGCGGCTGTTCAGATCGCCCATAATATCGCCCATGTAGTCTTCGGGCGTAATAACCGTAACTTCCATAATCGGCTCAAGCAATACCGGCTGCGCCTGCTCCATAGCTTTCTTGAATGCCAATGAGCCGGCAATTTTGAACGCCATTTCGGAAGAATCCACGGCATGATAAGACCCGTCATCTGCCGTAGCTCTGAAATCCACCATCGGCGATCCGGTCAGAAAGCCTCTTGCCATAGATTCCACAATGCCTTTTTCTACTGCCGGAATATATTGTCTGGGAATGGAGCCGCCCACGATGGCATCTACATATTCAAAGCCTGATCCTCTGGGCAGCGGCTCAAACTGTACCCAGCAGTCTCCGAACTGTCCGTGTCCGCCGGTCTGCTTTTTGTGGCGTCCCTGAACCCGGACTTTTTTCTTGAATGTTTCCCGATACGGCACTTTCTGAGGCTTGAGCTGCACATCCACGTTATATTTGCGCTTGAGCTTTTCAACGGTTGCCTCAATATGCACCTGTCCCATGCCGGACAAAAGAATTTCTTTGGTTTCGGCATTGCGGACCAGCCTCAGTGCCATATCCTCTTCCATGACTTTGGACAATGAAGAAAATACCTTATCTTCATCGCCTTTTTCTTTGGGAGATGCGGCAAATGAAATCATGCCCGGAAGCGGTTCCGCACATTTGAATTTCACCTTTTTATTTTCAGCGCATAAGGTGTCGCCGGTTCCGGTGTCTTTGAGTTTGGCTACGGCGCAAATCGAACCCGGAATTGCACCGGATGCGGGTTTCTGCTCTTTTCCGGCAATTCTCAGCAATTGGGTGAATCGCTCTTTGGAATCTTTGTTGACATTGTAAAAATTGCCGTCTCCCCCGAGTTTTCCCGAAACAACCCTGAAAATCGAAAGGCGTCCCGCATACGGGTCTGCTACGGTTTTGAACACATAAGCTGCAAACGGGGCATCCATGTCCGGCAGACACTGAATTTCATTTCCGCTATCCGGGTCTGCTGCCGTGAAAGCCCCGCGATCTGAGGGCGATGGCATACAATTGATTACAAAATCCATCAGCAGATCAATGCCGATATTTTTTGTGGCAGAACCGCACATCACCGGCACAAATGCCCGGTTTAACGTTCCTTTTTTCAATGCAGACCTGATTTCATCATCTGAGAGGCTTTCTCCTTCCAGATATTTTTCCAGCAGAGAATCATCCGCTTCAGCCACGTTTTCCACCATCGCCAGATGCTCCATTTCCGCTTCGTCTTTCATATCTGCGGGAATGTCGCTTTCTTTGGCATTTCCGTTAGCATCATAAATGTATGCCTTCATGCCCACCAAATCCACCACGCCCTTGAAACCGGCTTCCGCGCCGATAGGCAGTTGAAGGATAATCGGCTTGGGAGATTCAAAGCTCTTTTTAATGTCTTCAAGTGTGCGGGAAAAATCAGATCGGTCTTTATCTAATTTATTGATGAAAATCGCGCAGGGCATATTGAATCCCGAAGCAAAATCCCATGCAAGCTCGGTCTGAACTTTTATGCCGTCAACAGCGTCTATCAGCAGCAGCGCGCCGTCAGCCGCCTGCATACACAACTTGGTATCTGAAAAAAAATTCTGATCGCCCGGCGTATCCATCAGGTTAACCGTATATTTTTTCCAGGGATATTGATGAAATGCGGTGCTGATGCTGACCTGCCGCCGAATTTCTTCAGGCTCGAAATCCATCGCCGTATTGCCGTCTTCCACCCGTCCTACGCGGTTGGTAACGCCGGCTTTGAACAGCATAATTTCGGATAGGGAAGTTTTACCGGAAGACCCATGCCCCGCCAAGGCGATGTTTCTTAGTTTGTCTATCATTTCACTCATTTGACCCAAACTCCTCTCTTTCGATATTCTACGTCTGCAAACGGTATTTATAAGAATAATATAAAGATTTCTATATGGTTGCTGAAAAAAAATCAAGCTAAACTTGTAAGACG
>Ga0316608_1000801_pt1 | contig 13569 bp, 13 predicted proteins | sample MIS2016152B_MG_FD_207673 | JGI IMG/M metagenome (GOLD analysis project Ga0316608, IMG submission 207673) | Microbial mat bacterial communities from Middle Island sinkhole, Lake Huron, Michigan, United States - MIS.2016.152B | ecosystem: Environmental > Aquatic > Freshwater > Lake > Sediment...
ACTCTGCTTTAGATGGAACCTATCAATTGGATAATATTAGAATTTTTGATAAAAAATAAATTTAAATACTATGAAAAAATTAATTTTTAAAACCATATTATTATTATCAATTACTGCTGGATTATTTTCTAGTTGTATCAATGATGATTCTTATGATGTGCCAAAGGAAACTTTGAAAACCTACGAACTTACTGTAACCACAACTGTTGCTGCTGTTAAAGCAAGTGCACCAATTGTTGATGACACGCCGCCATCATTAGTGCCACCAATTCAAATTTTAACTGACGATATTATTGAGGCTTATGTAACTTCAAGTGACGAGAAAGGAACGTTCTATAAATCCATTTCTTTTCAAACCATTCCAACAGATGGTTCTGCACCTATTGGATTTAGTGTTCCAGTTAACATTACTACTTTGTATGGTAAAGGATTTACACCAGGAAGAAAAGTGTATATAAAACTAAATGGTTTATATGCTGGAATTGTTTATGGTGCTTTACAAATAGGTTCTTTATACGAAGGAACCGTTGGAAGAATTTCTGAATTTGAATGGGAAGATCATTTATTTCCATCTGCGACAATTGTTGATGAAAATACATTTGTTAGAACATTGAGTTTGTCAGCTGCTTATACAAATGCCAATCAAAATACATTAGTAGAACTAGACCTTGTTCAATTCTCTGAAGGATCAATTAACAGAACTTATTATGATGTTGATTCTGGAGGTGGTGCTACAAACCATACTCTAATTTCATCTACTGGTGGAAATGAACAAATTATTCGTTTTAGTAGCTTTTGTCCTTTTACAGGAAATCAAGTGCCAACAGGAAGTGGAAAAATTAGAGGCGTTTTAACAAAATATGATACCGATTTTCAATTTATTGTACGATATGAAAGCGATATAAAACTTACCTCACCTCGATTTGATGTTTCTCCACCAATTGTTGGTTCAGCATTGACTTATTTAGGAACTTTTACAGAACCCTTTACTTCTTATACCACAACCAATCAACAAGTGTTTCCAAAATACATTAATGATGCAGTTGTTGGAACTAGATATTGGCAAAGAAAAGCATTTGGTGGAAACACCTATATTCAAATGAGTTCTTTCGGAGGTACGCCCGAAGTAAATAAAACAGCATTTATTGTGCCCGTAGATTTTACTGCGGCTAATAATTTCTCTTTTAAAACTCTATCTGGATACGACAACGGATCTCCTTTAAAGGTTTATTATTCAACTAATTATGCTCCAGGTGGTAATTTGTCTGTAGCAAATTTAGTTGATATTACTTCAAGTTTCAATATTCCAAATGGTCCAACATCTGGATACGCTACTACTTTTACAAGTTCAGGTGTATTTGCTATTCCTGCTTCATTGACTGGAAATGGCTATTTTATATTAGAATATAACGGAAACGGAAATGGCGGTGTTACAACAACTTTTCAAATAGATGATATTGTAGTCAATTAATTCAATTTCAATACGATACAAAAAAGCGAAACTATTATTATTTCGCTTTTTTTTTGTTACAAACAGTTCTGTTTATTAGTTGCTATTTTGATTAATTCCCTAGTTTTACATCAGAAACTTTATAGGTTTTTCCGTCAGCACATGATTCGGCTGCCTTGACTAAATCGTCTGAATTTAATTTGTCTAAATCAAAATTTACGGTAGCGGTTTTGGTTTCAAAATCAACTTTGGCATCTTGAACCCCATCCATTTCTGATAGTTTTTCTTCAATGGTTTTAGCACAACCCATTGCACAAGTCATTCCTTCAATATGAAACGTGGCTGTTTCTGGTTTTGTTACCACTGTTTTTTTCTTTTTAATTTGAACTTGTTTCAAATTTTCATCTTTATTTTCAGTTGGTTTGCTTTCCGAATTTTTGCATCCTACAAAAAGTATCGAAGTCAATGCTAAACCAACAATTCCTTTAGAAATTTTCATTGTATTTGAGTTTTAATTTTATTTGGTCCATTACTCTATATTTATCAAAATTACAACATTTTTTACACGAGAATCCACAAAAATATATCAAATTTGTAGCACTATAAAATACTATGCAAACAAATACTTTAAAATGGTTCTATCTTTTTGTTCTATCCTTGATTTGGGGAAGTTCATTTATTTTAATCAAAAAAGGTTTAGTTGGATTGACTGCAATGCAATTGGGTTCGCTACGAATTATTTTTTCTGCTTTATTTTTATTAATAATTGGTTTCAAGAGCCTTACAGAAATTAAACAGCATCAATGGAAATATATTGCGTTGACTTCTTTATTTGGAACCTTTATTCCAGCATTTCTTTTTGCTTTAGCTCAAACACAAATTAGTAGTTCAGTGAGTTCAATTTTAAATTCGCTTACTCCTTTAAATACCTTGATTATTGGTGGATTGGCGTTTGGTTTAACCTTTAAAAGGGCTCAAGTTTTGGGTGTAATTATTGGATTGATTGGAACACTTTTATTGATTGTAAATGGGGCAATCAATCATCCTAATCAAAATTATTTATACACAATTTTAGTTTTAATAGCATCTATTTGCTATGCAATGAATGTGAACTTACTGAAAAAATATTTATCTGACGTCAAGCCTTTGAGTATTTCAACTGGAAATTTTCTTGTAATGTTAGGACCCGCATTGATTGTGTTGTTTTTATCTGATTTTTTTGTTGTTGTTGAAAATGCAGAAGTACAACATTCGATACTTTATATTGTTGTTCTTGGTGTTGTTGGAACTGGAATTGCCAATATAATTTTCTTTCGATTAATACAAATGTCATCGCCAGTTTTTGCAACATCAGTTACCTATTTGATTCCAGTTGTTGCTTTTTTTTGGGGATTATTAGACGGTGAAATGCTAACCCCAATTCAGTTTATTGGAGCTTTTATTGTTTTAATTGGAGTCTATCTTTCCAGTAAGAAGTAGCCTCCTTTCATTATTAAGCCGTTTTTTGGGGCTTAAAAAACAGTTTTATAGCATTCCTAATTCTAATTTTGCTTCTTCACTCATCAAATCTTTGCTCCAAGGTGGGTCAAAAGTAATTTCAACTTCGCAAGATTTGACATTATCAATCTTTGATATTTTTTCTTCTACTTCTAAAGGCAGAGTTTCTGCAACGGGACAATTTGGTGAAGTTAAAGTCATTAAAACTTTTACTTCATTATCTTCGTTAATCATTACATCGTATATTAATCCCAATTCGTATATGTCCACCGGAATTTCTGGGTCATAAATGCTCTTTAAAACCGTAACCACATTCTCGCCTAAATTGATAGTATCTTTAAATTCATCCATATTTTTGGTGCGAGTTACATAAAAAATCTCGCCTATTTTTAATTGTTAATTTTTTGAACTGTATGCCAAAGCATACATTTTTATTTGTTTTATCATTGACACCAAACCATTAGCACGTGTTGGCGAAAGGTGTTCTTTCAGTCCAATTTCATCAATAAAATCTGCATTTGCTTCTAAAATATCGTTTGGTTTTTGGTTGGAAAAGGCACGAATTATTAGTGCAATAATTCCTTTGGTTAAAATAGCATCGCCATCGGCAGTGAAAATAATTTTATCTTCAATTTGTTCCGCATGAATCCAAACTTTTGATTGACAACCTTTGATGATATTGTCTTCTGTTTTATATTTTTCATCAATTAATGGAAGTGCTTTTCCTAAATCTATTATATATTCATAACGTTGTATCCAATCATCGAACATGGAAAATTCATCAACAATTTCTTCTTGTATTTCTTTAATAGTCATTCTGTTATGAATTATTTTTTTGTTTCAAAAGAAGTAATTTTATTCACTAATTTTTCTATTTCAACGGGTGGAATGCCATGATCAAATTCGGTTGTTTTATATTCTTTTCCATCTACTGTAATTTTTAGATAGGCAATTGCTGCTCCATCATAAAAACGTTTTTGGGTAGGGTCCTTATAAGTAGCTAATTGCTCAAGATTTACATCATTCAAGTAGCTATGCAATTCTTTATTTACGTCGTCAGAAATTTTTATCGAATCACCATTGGTTTTATCATCTCGTTCGTTAGTTACCCATACGGTTTGATTTTCAATGGTTATTCTTTCATAAAAACCTCTGGTGCTTGCCACATATTCTAGTTTAGGTAAGATATAACTTTTTAAGGAGGAACTATTGTTATTATTAGTTTGTTCAATAACATTTTTTGGACTATTACAACTTACTATTGCAAAAATAAATAATGCAAAAATGGATAAATTTTTCATATATTTGATTGTTAATTTTTAAATATTTTAAGAAAACATCATTTGAACTTTTTTAAGTGCTTCGACAAATATATCAATTTCTGCCTTTGTATTATAAAATGAAAAGCTAGCTCTAATTGTTCCTGGAATTTTATAAAAATCCATAATAGGTTGGGCACAATGATGACCCGTTCGAACAGCTATTCCAAATTTATCTAAAATTGTGCCAATGTCATAGGGATGAATTCCTTCAATGTTAAATGATATTACCGAAGCTTTATTTAATCCTGATAGCTCTGGACCATATATTTTTAAATCTGGAATTTGCAATAATTTTTTGGTGGCATATAGCAACAATTCATGTTCATAAGACTCAATGTGTTCAAAACCAATGGAGTTCAAATAGTCAATAGCTGTTCCAAGCACAATCCCTCCACAAATATTTGGAGTTCCTGCCTCAAATTTGTGAGGTAAATCGGCATAAGTGGTTTTTTCAAACGAAACTGAAGCTATCATTTCTCCACCGCCTTGATAGGGAGGTAATTTTTTCAACCAACTCTCTTTTCCATATAAAATTCCCACGCCAGTTGGCCCAAAAATTTTATGTCCTGAAAATACATAAAAATCACAATCTAATACTTGCACATTGGGTTTTATATGAGGTGTTGCTTGTGCACCGTCAATTAGAACAGCAGCTCCATACAAATGTGCTTTTTCAATGATATATTCAATTGGATTGATAGTACCTAAAGCATTGGAAATATGGTTGACGGCTACAATTTTAGTGTTATAGGAAAGTAATTCATCAAATTTTGACAGAATCAATTCACCCTTTTCATTCATCGGAATTACTTTCAAATTGGCGCCTGTTCTTTCACAAAGCATTTGCCATGGAACAATATTGCTGTGATGTTCTAAAGCGGAAACCAAAACCTCATCGCTAGATTTTAAAATCGATGAAAATCCATTGGCAACTGCATTTATAGAATGTGTGGTTCCAGAAGTAAAAATAATTTCATGAGCAAATTTTGCATTGATATGATGTTGGATTTTTTTTCTTGAATTTTCAAATGATTCGGTTGCTAACTGGCTCAATGTATGAACACCACGATGGATATTAGCATTAATTTCTTTATAATATTTTGAAATAGCATCAAGTACCACTTTTGGTTTTTGAGAAGTTGCACCATTATCAAAATAAATTAAAGTTTTTCCATTCACTTTTTGAGAAAGTATTGGAAATTCTGCACGTATCTTTTCTATATCTAACATTCTTTATTTAGAATTTTTCTAAATACAAATGTAATACAATTGAAATCAATTTTTACCTAAAAAGTAATAATAAAAAAGATCATATTTATAGATTGAGATCCAACGTTCAAGCTAGTATATATGTTTTTCAATTAAATTTTGATTATAAAAAAAACCCTTTCAACAAAGAAAGGGCTATTTTTATTTTAATAATCTAAAAAGATTTTAGATTAAGCTTCAAAAGGAATGATAGAAACAAACGATTTGTCGTCAGCTTTTTTCTGAAATTTTACAACTCCATCAACTTTAGCATGTAAAGTATGATCATTACCCATGTAAACGTTTTCACCTGGATTATGTTTTGAACCTCTTTGTCTTACGATAATGTTTCCAGCAATTGCAGCTTGACCACCAAAAATCTTAACGCCTAAACGTTTTGAATGTGATTCTCTACCATTCTTCGAACTACCGACACCTTTCTTGTGAGCCATGATGTATTGGTTTTATAAGTTAATACTAAAATTAAACAGCTTTTCCGCCGTTTAATTCATCTTGTAATTTTTTTAATTCGTCCATTTTTCCATCCATTGCTAACTGTGCTTGTTGCCCCCAAGTGGTTGGATCTAAATGTTGTACTTTGTTTGTTGACGCATCCAAAATTGCATTTATTTCGTCAACAGAAGCAGCAATTAATTTTTTGAATGTATCGATTCCAGCGGCTACTAATGCTTCAGCAGCTTTCGGGCCAATTCCTTCAATAATCACTAAATCATCACTTTCTTTTTTTGCTTTTGGAGCTTTCTCAGCTTTTGGAGCAGCTTTTTTAGCACCTGTTGTAACAATTCCTTCAATAAGAATTTGTGTAAAACTTTGACGATGACTGTTTCTTTTTTTGTAACCTTTTCTTCGTTTCTTTTTGAAAACGATTACTTTATCACCTTTTAAGTGTTGTAACACTTTGGCTTCTACAGAAGCACCTTCTATAGCTGGGGCGCCTAAAGATATTGTGCCATTATCGTCTAATAAAAGAACTTTGTCAAAAGAAATTTTTGAACCTTCTTCATTAGCTAAACGGTGTACATAAACCTTTAAGTCTTTGCTTACTTTAAATTGTTGCCCTGCTATCTCTACGATTGCGTACATAACAAATTGTTTAATTAATTTTTTGAGTGTGCAAATATATGACTTTTTATTACATGTGCAACATATGAGTAAAAAAAAATATAAAATTGTGCTAGCTCTTTTTTGATTCTCAAAATTTTGTTAATTATTATGCAATCCTCAAAAATTACGTACTTTTGTTGTAACAAAATCATTTACGGAATCACTAATAGTGAAGTAAACAAAAAAATAGTTATTTTTTATGAAAAAATCTTTAATCGCTCTAAGTTCAGTGCTTATGTTAGGAGGAACAGCTTTTGCTCAAAAGGTCGCTTTCGAGGAATATGATTTGGATAATGGACTTCATGTTATTTTACATAATGACCCATCAGCTCCAGTTGTAATTACATCTGTAATGTATCATGTTGGTGCAAAAGACGAACAACCTGACAGAACTGGCTTTGCTCACTTTTTTGAACACTTATTATTTGAAGGAACCCAAAACATCAAACGTGGTGAATGGTTTAAAATTGTTTCTTCTAACGGAGGTGTTAATAATGCCAATACAACGGATGATAGAACTTATTATTATGAAGTTTTTCCATCAAACAGCCTTCAACTTGGCTTGTGGATGGAATCGGAAAGAATGATGCATCCTGTAATTAATCAAATTGGGGTAGATACTCAAAATGAAGTAGTAAAAGAAGAAAAGAGAAAAAGCTATGACAATAGACCTTATGGACAAATCTTTTCTCAAGTAAAGAAAAATATGTTTACCAAGCATCCATACCGTTGGACTACCATTGGAGATATGGATCATCTAGATGCCGCTAAACTAGAAGAATTTCAGGCCTTTAATAAAAAATTCTATATTACAAATAATGCCGTTTTAGTTGTGGCAGGAGATATTAATAACCCCACTCAAACAAAAAAATGGATTGACCAATATTTTGGGGACATTCCAAAGCAACCTTCTGTAACAAGACAAACAATTGTAGAAGAGCCAATTACACAAACAATTAATGCTACTTTTGAAGATCCAAACATTCAACTTCCAATGATGATTACTTCCTATAGAACGCCATCAATGAAAACAAGAGATGCCCGTGTTTTAGATTTAATTTCTACTATTTTGAGTGATGGGAAAAGTTCTCGATTGTACAAAAAAATTGTTGATGATAAAAAAATGGCGTTGCAAATTGGAGCATTTAATAATAGTCAAGAAGATTATGGAATGTACATTGTTTATGGTATTCCACAAGGAAAAAATACAACTACAGACCTATTAAAAGAGGTTGACGAAGAAATTGTGAAATTACAAACGGAATTGATTTCAGAAAAAGAATTGCAAAAACTAAAAAACAAATATGATAATGACTTTGTAAATAGTAATTCAAGTGTAGAAGGAATTGCAGGAAACTTAGCTTCGTTTTATCTTTTATATGGCGATGTTAATTTAATTAATACCGAAATTGAAATGTATCATTCTATTACTCCAGAAGAAATAAGAACTGTAGCAAAAAAATATTTGAACCCAAATCAAAGATTATTTTTAGATTATATACCTTCAAAAAACAAAGCTGAAACAAAATAAACACTAGAAAAAAAATGAAAAAATCAATAATCATATTATCAAGCTTGTTTTTAACTTTTATATCTATGCAAGCACAAGACAGACCACAACCTAAACCAGGACCGTCTCCATCAATCAATATTAAAAAACCAGTAACTTTTACATTACAAAACGGCTTAAAAGTTTTGGTTGTTGAAAACCACAAATTACCAAGAGTTTCTTTTAATTTATCTATAGACAACTCTCCTTATTCTGAAGGAAATAAAAAAGGTGTTTCTGATTTAGTGGGAACATTAGTTGGTAATGGGTCAAAAACAATTTCAAAAGATGCTTTCAATGAAGAAATCGATTTTTTAGGAGCTAATATCAATTATTCTGGTTCAGGAGCCTCTGCAAGAGGGCTTTCAAAATATTCAAAAAGAATTTTAGAATTATTGGCTGATGGTGCATTAAACCCAAATTTTACTCAAGAGGAATTTGATAAAGAAAAAGACAAGCTAATTGAAGAATTAAAATCGGAAGAGAAAAATGTAACTGCTGTAGCAGAAAGAGTTGAAAATGTTTTAGCCTATGGAAAAGATCATCCAACGGGCGAATATTTAACTGAAGAATCAATTAAAAATGTAACTTTAACAGATATTCAAACCAACTATAACACCTATTTTGTGCCTGAAAAGGCCTATTTAGTTGTATTAGGAGATGTGAAAACAAATGATGTAAAAAAAGAAGTGGAAAGACTTTTTGGAGACTGGGCTAAAGCAACTGCACCAAACATATCATTTTCTACACCTAAAAACGTACAATATAGTCAAATCAATTTTATTGATATGCCAAATGCGGTTCAATCTGAAATTGCTGTTATAAATACCGTTAATACAAAAATGTCTGATCCAGATTTTTTCCCTATAATTGTGGCTAATCAAGTTTTAGGGGGCGATTTTAACGGATATTTGAATATGAATTTACGCGAAAAACATGGTTGGACTTATGGCTCTTATTCAAGTGTTGGTTTCAATAAATATTATCCAAGTAAATTTAAAGCTAATGCCCAAGTAAGAAATGCAGTTACCGATAGTTCTGTTGTTGAAATTTTAAACGAAATTAAAAGAATTAGAACCGAAAAAGTATCTGATGAAACTTTAAACACGGTTAAAGCTGGTTATGTAGGAAAATTTGTTATGCAAGTTGAAAAACCAGAAACCGTAGCTCGATATGCTTTAAACATTGAAAAAGAAGGTTTGCCAGCAGATTTTTATGAAAATTATATCAAAAACATAAATGCGGTTACTGCAGATGATGTATTGAGAGTAGCTAATAAATATTTTCTATTTGATAATTTAAGAATTGTTGTCACTGGAAAAGGTTCTGAAGTTATTGAAGGTTTAGAGAAAACAAAAATTCCTGTATTCTATTTTGATAAATTTGGAAATCCAGTTGAAAAACCACAAGGTAAAAAAGCTGTTCCTGCAGGAGTAACGGTTAAATCAGTTTTAGATAATTATATTTCAGCTATTGGTGGTGAAAAAGCTGTAGCAGCTGTAAAATCTATTAGCATAAAAGCATCTGGATCGGCACAAGGAATGACTCTTGAATATGCAAAAAAAACATCTAACACAAATAAAATTTCTGAAGGAATAACTGTTATGGGACAATCCATGAAAAAAGTTTTTGATGGAAAAACAGGATATCAATCTCAAGGACCTCAAAAAATGCCTTTAGAAGCAGACGAATTAGCTTCTATGAAATATTATGCTAATCCTTTTCCAGAACTAAGTTTGCTTAAAAAAGAAGGATTAACCTTAACCGGAATTGAACCTATCAATGGTGTAGATGCTTATGTAATCAATGATGGTAGCAAAACATTATATTATGATGTTACAACGGGTTTAAAATTAGCCGAAGCAGAAGAAGCAGAAATGGCTCCAGGTAAAAAAATGACAATTTTAACTCCGTTTAGTGATTATAAAGATGTAAAAGGGGTAAAAGTTCCTTTTAAATCATCATTGAATATAGGAATGGAAATTGAACTTACAGTTACTGAAGTAAAAGTAAATGAGGGTGTAACCGATGCCGATTTTCAATAATAAAAAATTTATTAAAATAAAAACCGTTTTAGTAATTTAAAACGGTTTTTTTTATTGCACTCAAATATAATTCGCTGTAAAATGGAAGAAATAATAAATAAAGTAGCTCAATCAACAATTGAAGTTTTCGATTTAGAAGATTATTATCCCATAGAAACTCAATCACAAATCGATATTTCACTTTGGCTTTATGATGGTTTTATTTTAAAAGAAAATGATTTTCGTAAAGCATTAAAAAATCATCAATGGAGTCAATATCAAAACCATTTGGTTGCCATTCATTGCTCAACGGATGCTGTAATTCCTGCGTGGGCAACTATTTTGACGACAGTCTATCTTGAACCTTTTGCAAAAAAAATTGTTTTAGGAAATTTATCAGATTTAATCACATCTTATTATCAAGAAATTTTATCTAAAATTGATTATACAATTTATAAAAAAAAACCCATTATATTGAAAGGATGTTCTAAAAAAGACGTTCCAAAAAGTGCTTATGTATTTGCAATTCAATATCTTCTGCCATTTGCAAAAAGCATTATGTATGGAGAAGCTTGTTCAGCCGTGCCGTTGTTTAAAAAACAAAAATAAAACGATTCATTCTTCTTCATTGTCTATAACATCTTTATAGTCAGGATATAAAAATTTATTGTATGGAAAACGAGTGATATGAATTTGACGAACCGCTTCATAAATAACTTCTCTAAAATGTTCAAAATTTTCTTTTTCTGTTGCCGAAATAAACAAGGCATTTTTCTCGCCAACATTATTCATCCAAGTCGATTTCCACTCGGATAATGTATAGTGTTTTGTTGTTTTTTCGGTTATCAAATCATCTTCTTCAATAGTCAAATTTTTGTATGCATCTATTTTGTTAAATACTAAAATAGTAGGCTTATTATTACACTTAATCTCCATTAAGATTTGATTAACAGACTCTATATGATCTTCAAAATCTGGGTGCGAAATATCTATAACATGAAGTAATAAATCGGCTTCGCGAACTTCGTCCAAAGTGCTTTTAAAAGATTCAATAAGTTGAGTGGGTAATTTTCTAATAAAACCTACAGTATCAGACAATAAAAAAGGTAGGTTTTTTATTACAACTTTTCTAACGGTTGTGTCTAAAGTAGCAAATAATTTATTTTCAACAAAAACATCGCTTTTTCCAATAACATTCATCAAGGTAGATTTCCCAACGTTTGTGTAGCCCACCAAAGCCACTCGAACCATTGCCCCCCGGTTACTTCTTTGAACAGACATTTGTTTGTCTATGGTTTTAATTTTTTCTTTTAATAAAGCAATTCTATCTCGTACAATCCTTCTGTCGGTTTCTATTTCTGTTTCTCCTGGTCCACGTAAACCAATTCCTCCCTTTTGTCGTTCAAGGTGAGTCCACATTCCTGATAGTCTTGGTAATAAATATTGACATTGTGCCAATTCTACTTGAGTTCTTGCATAAGATGTTTCTGCACGTTGAGCAAAAATATCTAAAATAAGATTGGTTCTATCTAATATTTTACAATCCAATAATTTAGATATGTTTTTTTGTTGCGATGGAGATAATTCATCATCAAATATTACAGTAGAAATGTCATTTTCTTTTACATATTGACGTATCTCTTCCATTTTACCTGTTCCTAGAAATGTTTTCGGATTTGGACGTTCCATTTTTTGCCAAAATCGTTTAATCACTTCTCCTCCAGCTGTAATAGTTAAAAATTCTAATTCATCTAAATATTCTATTAGCTTTTCTTCGCTTTGACTTTGAGTTACAACTCCTACAATAATTGTTTTTTCAAAATCTATTTTTTCTTTTTCAATCATAACTTTTTTATCTAACACAAATGTATAGAATACGCACTAATAATCAACAAGCAATAAAACTTTATTTATACTAGAAATTTAATTAAGTTAAAAAAATAGTTTTTTATTACTTTATTATTTGTAAATTTTGTTATTTTTGTTATTTTTGGAGATTAAAATCTAACTTACTGTATTTATTAACTAAAATTCTTTTTTAAATGAAGAAAATTACTATACTATTTCTAGCTTTATTGTTTACTTTAGCTGGATATTCACAATTTCCAACTCCTGGAACAGAAGGTTTTGAAGGAACGACAGGTGCCGATTTAGCCTCACCCACAACTCCAACTCCATGGACTCTTGGCACAGGGGCAACCGCAAATCAATGGGCTGTATTTGATAATGGTGTTGGTTTAGTGCAACGCTGGGGAATCAATAACACTGTTGCTACACCTCCTTTAGTATATGCTGGCACCAATGCTGCCTACATCAACAGAGAAAACATTGGAATTGGAAACACCTCCGAAGATTATTTGGCAACACCTTTAATAACGGTTCCTACCAATGGACAATTGCGATTTTTTGCACGTACGTTTACTAATGGAAACACTGGTACAAAATATCAAGTAAAAATAGCCCCGTTGGGTTCCACACAAACTTCGCCTGCGGCCTATACTACACTACTTGCCGAGTTTACCGAAGATCAATTAACCCTTGATCCTAATGGTGTTCAAAATAATTTTAATATTTATACCGAACATGTAATTGATTTTCCAGCAGCCATGATTGGGCAACAGGTTTATGTTGCTTTTGTCATGAAATATACTCAAACAGTTTCAGGAATTAGTGGCGATAGATGGTTGTTAGATAATGTTAGAATAGCTCAAAAATGTTTAGACCCAACCGGACTAACCGCTGCAAACATAGTTTACAATGGTGCCGATTTGAGTTGGGCAAACCCAAGTGGAGCTACTTCATGGGAAATTGAAATTGTTCCAATTACATCTAATCCAACAGGAGTAGGTTTTACATACAGCGGAACATTGCCCTATCAACCTAATAATTTAACACCAAACACTGCCTATAAATTTTATGTAAGAGCACTTTGTGGCGACGGAATCAATAGCGAATGGGTTGGTCCAGTAACTTTTACAACACCCATAGCTCCACCCATTTGTGGAGGAAACTATGTCGACGCGGGTCTAATGACGGGTAATTATGCCAACAATACCAATTCAACAATAACAATATGTCCAGTTAATGTTGGAGATGTTGTAACAGTAACATTTACAACATTCAATACAGAGGCTACTGCCGATGGAATGTATGTTTTTAATGGAAACTCTATAGCCGCACCTCAAATGGCTAGCACAAACCCAGCAGGAACAGTTCCTGGTGGATTAGCGGGTTCCTATTGGGGAACCACCATTCCTGGTCCATTTACCTCGTCAAGCCCAGATGGCTGTTTGACTTTTAGATTTAGAAGTGGTGCTGCAAATGTGGCTTCAGGTTGGTCTGCCAACATCACTT
>Ga0316608_1000802_pt1 | contig 13543 bp, 6 predicted proteins | sample MIS2016152B_MG_FD_207673 | JGI IMG/M metagenome (GOLD analysis project Ga0316608, IMG submission 207673) | Microbial mat bacterial communities from Middle Island sinkhole, Lake Huron, Michigan, United States - MIS.2016.152B | ecosystem: Environmental > Aquatic > Freshwater > Lake > Sediment...
TGTCAGTACGAATAATTTTGCGCGTCATAGCTTTTACTTGTTGAGATTCTTGTTGATTGGTTTCCGGTTTGTAAAATTCTCCATCGGGCATGATTGTACCAGTGAAGTCTGCATTTTTAATATTCCAACCATAGATTTTAGCATCAGTCAAGTCGGCTTTCCAAAAGTTTGCTCCCTCCACATTTGCTTGCATCAAATTAGCTCCTTGAAGACCCGTTCTTTCTAAATTTGCACCCCGCAAACAAGCGTTTCTCAGATTTATTGCTATCAATTCGGCTCCAGCTAAATCGGCTTCTGCTAGATTGATACCCGACAAGTCCTTTTGAGATAAATTGACACCGCGCAGCTTGGCTCCCTGAAGATTAGTATCTTTGATGGTTACGCAAGTTATATCTACCCGACTTAAGTCTGCTTCAGTCAAGTTTGCTTTAGTGAAATTTGCGCTGTTGAGTTTAGCTCTATTCAAACACACTTCAGTCAAGTTTGCTTGAGTGAAGTTTGCATGGTTTAGTTGGACATCACTTAAGTTTGCTTCATGCAAGTTCGCATTACTAAAATTAGCAGAATTCAAATTGGCTTTACTCAAATCAGCACCGCACAAATCTGCATAAGTGAAGTTTGTATAAGAAGCTACTAACCCGCTCAAATTTGCACCTGTCAGAGATGCCTTGGCGAGGTTTGTATTAGTAAGCGTTGCTCCCGTTAGGTTGGCCTCATTCAACTCTGCTGCTGTCAAGTTTGCAGAGGTTAAGTCTATCCCACTTAAGTCAGCACCTTTGAGGTCTACACCTCTGAGCATAGCTGAATGAAATTTTCGTTCGCCTTTAGCGTATCTTTCTAAAAGTTCTTCAGCATCCATAAATAACCCCGCCTTCCCGCTACACCGTACATTCCCAACCTACCACCAAAACGCCAACACGCGCTCATTCATCTGAGTCAAGCCGCGTCAATCCACTCTTTAAAAAAATACTATCTGCTACCCAGAAAATCCCCTGTTTTCACCGCAGATAAAGACAGATAACGCTGATTAACGCAGATAAAGTATGACTCCCTTCCTGATAAAAGACCATCCACTTCTTCCTTCCTCTTAATTCTTCTTCCTTCGTGTCCTTCGCGTCTTCGCGGTTCAATAAAACTAATTCTTCCGGCCCAAAACGAGCCAAAAAAAGCCCAAGTACCATCAAAACCCAACGGGCGCTCATCTGAGTCAATCCGCGTCAATCCACTCTTTCAAAAACTACTATCTGCTACCCAGAAAATCCCATTTTTTCACCGCAGATAAAGGCAGATAACGCTGATTAACGCAGATAAAGTATGACTCCCTTCCTGATAAAAGACCATCCACTTCTTCCTTCCTCTTCATTCTTCTTCCTTCGTGTCCTTCGCGTCTTCGCGGTTCAATAAAACTAATTCTTCCGGTCCAAAACGAGCAAAAAAAAGCCAAAGTACCATCAAAACGCCAACACGCGCTCATCTGAGTCAAGCCGCGTCAATCCACTCTTTAAAAAACTACTATTGGCGGTTAAAAAGAGAACTTTAACTCAAAATATGAAATCAAATCACAGCAATACAATCAATTTCAACTAACACATCTTTCGGTAAACGCGAAACCTCCACACAAGCCCGCGCCGGTGCTGTTTCCGCATCAAAATATTTGGCATAAACCGCATTCACAGCAGCGAAATCATTCATATCCTTAAGAAAAACTGTAGTTTTTACGACATCTAACCAAGTCGCGCCAGCTTCTGTTAAAATGGCTTCGAGATTTGCCATAACTTGTTCGGTTTGTTTTGCCACGTCGTCGGTGTAGACAATATTGTTTAGTCTCAGGTCGATCGCAATTTGCCCCGCTACAAACATCATATTACCCGTAGCGACGATCGCTTGATTGTAAGGGCCAACGGGTGCCGGTGCTTTGTCAGTACGAATAATTTTGCGCGTCGATGTCACTCTCTTCGGTAACATACTAGACGCTTGTTGAGAAGTTTGTTTGTTGTCGATTTCGCGATCGGAGCCTCTTTGATCACCTACGGGCTCGTAGATTTCTCCATCGGGCATTGTCGCACCTGTGAAGTCGGCATTTTTGATATTCCAACCATAGGTTTGAGCATCTGTCAAGTCGGCTTTCTGAAAGTTGGAATCCTCCAAATTTGCCCTAATCAAATTTGCTTTTTGAAGACTCGCTCTTTCGAGATTTGTCCCTTCCAGACAAGCTTTTTGCAAATTAGTTCCTGTGATATTTGCTGCACTAAGATCCGCCTCAGCCAGATTCACCCCTGATAAGTTCAATGCTGACAGATTGACTCCTCGGAGTTTGGCTTTCTGGAGATTGGCTTCTTCGAGACTAGCTCCCTCTAACTTCACTTGACTCATTTCTGCTCCTGTCAAGTTTGCACCAGTCAAATTTGAATTGCTCAGATTTGCTCTATTCAAATTTGCGTTCTTCAAGGTGGCTTTAGTTAACAATACAGAGCTTAATTGGGTACCACTCAGGTTTGCATTGTTCAGCTTAGTATTACTCAAATCGGCCTTACTGAGGTTGGCCATACTCAAGTCAGCACCGCTGAGGTCTGCTAAACTGAAGTTGGCATTACCATAGGCCCCACTTAAGTTGGCTCCTAGCAGGGTTGCTCTACTGAAGTTGGCTCCTTGGAGGTTTGCATTGTTCAGATTTGCCTCATTCAACTCAGAACCTGTTAAATTTGCATTGTATAGGTCTATTCCACTCAGGTTTGCTCCTTTGAGGTCTATCCCACTTAACTGTGCTCCCCGAAAGTCCCGTTGTCCGGCTGCGTATTTTTCTAAAAGTTCTTCAGTATCCATATTTAACCGATCGCCTTCTCGCTATACCCACTTGACCAGCGTACCACCAAAACCCAACGCGCGATCGAACATCTGCATTAATCCGCGTCAATCCACCTCTTTGACAAAATACTATCTGCGGTTAAAAATCCTCCTTTTTTAACCGCAGATCAAGACAGATAACGCGGATTAACGCTGATGAATATCCAAATCTGCGTTAATCCGCGTCAATCCACCTCTTTGACAAAATACTATCTGCGGTTAAAAATCCCCCTTTTTTAACCGCAGATCAATGCTAATTAACGCAGATGAATTAGATATTAAACAACAGCCGGAGCCCCGACTACTTCGCCCTTCAGCATCCGAGAAGCAGCATCCATCAACTGCTCCTCTAAATATGGCTTGGTGAAATAGCCTTTCGCCCCCAAACCGTAAGCCATTTGGCGGTGTCTGTCCGCGCCGCGACTTGTTAGCATCGCGATCGGCAAATCACACAATACCGGATCTTTCTGCATCCGTGAAAGCAGTTCTAAACCATCCATTCTCGGCATCTCAATGTCGCAGAACACGATATCGCATGGCAAACCGGATTTCATTTTTTCCCATGCTTCTTTACCGTCGCGAGCCTCTTCAACTCGGTAGCCCGCTTTTTCAAAGGTAATTGAAAGCAGCGATCGCACCGTAATTGAATCATCCACAATCAACACTGTGGGCTCTGCCTTTTCCTCGATCGGCTCTGCAGGAACCCGAACCCCCTCATCCCAAAGGGTACCCGGTGTATCCTTCCGCAACTTCCCTGTAGCCAAATCAATCAGTTCCAGAACATCTGCGATCGCCACAATCCGACCATCCCCAAGTACCGTAGCCCCAGCAATTCCCAGGGGCTTAGGAACGGGGCCTTCTAATTGCTTAATCACGATTTCCTGTTCTGTGGAAACCTGATCGACTTGTACCGCTAAGAAATTACCAGCCGATCGCAACACTATCACCGATATTATGTCATCGTCGGTATTAAACCCATAAACGCTGCCCCGACCCAGATGGCGGTGGTAAGCCAACAAATCGCGCAGCGGCCGGAAAGGCAGAGTCGAGCCTCGCCACTCAATGCAAGGCTGGCCGTCAGCTCCTGTGGTCACTTGCTCTCGTGGGACATCGATCATGTCCTCTACGCCGTCCATCGGGAAAGCAATCCTTGCTCGATCGCTAATACAGCAGAGAGCTTTAGAAATGCTCAATACCAGAGGTAGGCGAATCGTAAACACAGTCCCTCTGCCGATCGTCGAATCAATCCCCACTGACCCCCGAATTTCCTGCAAGGAAGTCCGCACCACATCCAGACCAACACCCCTACCAGCATATTCTGTAGCCTGATCCTGTGTGCTAAAACCGGGCATAAACAGCAAATCGTATACTTCCGATCGCGACATCCGCTGAGCCTGAGCTGTTGTCAGCCAGCCTTTTTTGATAGCTTTGTCTTTGACTTTTTGCGGGTCAATTCCGGCTCCATCATCAGACACGGAAATGACTGTCTGATTCCCTTGGTGGAAAGCTCGAATGGTAATTTTCCCGATCGCAGGCTTAAGAGCGGTCAGGCGCACATCGGGTGGCTCAATCCCGTGAGTAATGGCATTATTCACTAAGTGAGTCATCGGGTCATAAAGTTGATCCACAATCATTTTGTCGATCAATATATCCTTACCCTCAACCTGCAACTGTGCCTGCTTCCCGCACTTTATCCCAATTTCTCGCACCGCCCGGAACAGTCTGTCGGTGGTTTCTGCAAAGGGTTTCATGCGAGCTTTGGTCAAACCTTCTTGTAGTTGAGTGGTGACTTGCCGCAATTGGCGGGTTACTTGATCTGCTTCGTCTACTAGGAACTCTATGTCGGCGGCGGATTCTCGCACTCGCACTATCAGTTCAATAATTTCTTGAGCGAGACTGTGGAAGGGGGTAAACCTGTCCATTTCTTCGGGTCTCCAGGCGCTCTCCCGTTGGTGTGATGATTCTTCCGAGCGCCAGGGCGATCGTCCCTGACGGTTTGCTAGTAGGGCAATTTCTAAAAGACTCCGCTCGTAAAAATCCTGGGTTCGCTGGCTGACATCGCTCAATAGGGTGACTTGGTGCAGCAAATTATCCAAAAACTGCCGCATCCGTTCTTGGTCTTGTTCTAGGCTGTTGCGGTTGACTATCAGTTCTCCCATTAAATTACTAAGATTGTCTAACTGTTTGACGGGCACTCGCACCTGGTCGCTGAAGCTAGGTTTCTTGGGCCTTGATCCCCTGATGTTAGATGGCGTCTCGACTGAACTCACGCCGAATGTCCCGATGTTGCTTTCGCTGGAGAGGCTGCTGTTGTCTTCGGAAGCTCTTAGTAGTGTGTCTAGGTCGTCGAATTCGTCGTAAGGTAGGGACGCACTGCCGTGTCCCTTCAATTCGGATACGGCACTGCTGTGTTCCTTCAAACCGTCGTGTTCCTTCAAACCGCCGTGTCCCTTCAATTCGGGTTCTGTTTCGCGATCGCTCAAGAATTCTTCGAGATCTGAGAATATTTCGGTGCTGACTGGATGCGGATTTGCTTCCTCTGAGGCGGCTAGGGCGGCCTCTGCTTCCCCTGCAATCAACAGTGCTTCTAAATCGTCAAAATTGCCTGAGTCGTTCTCTGTTCCTGCGCATCCTGAGCCTTGCGGGGGATCAGGACGTGGGGTGTTAAAGAAGTCGGAAAGATCCATTGCTTCTAATTGTGCAGAGTCTGATTCTTGTTGTTGGGCGTCTGTATCTAAAAAAACGGTGCTTAGTTCTGATGTCACTAGGGCGGGGGCGTCGATCGAATCGAGCAATTCATCAAACCCTAACCAGGCGGCTGTGTTGAGTGTTGCTCCGGTTTCTTCGGCTTCTTGTATGTCAAGATCGCGATCGAATATATCCTCTCCAAGTTCTGCGGATAAGTGATTTAAATCCCCTGTCGCCAGGTCGGTTTCGAGTGCATCAAATAGGTCGTCGTCTGAGTCTCTGTTCATCGCGTCTGTTTCTATGCCATCAAACAAGTCGGCGTCGCTTTCATCAAATAAGGAGCCAACGTTAGGGGGTAGGGACGCTGACAATTCTTCTCCTTGATCATCTCTATCCTGGATGTCTGCGTTTTCGGCTCCTTCCCATCCTGAGTATTGCGAAGGATCAGGACTAGGTAACGGTGCTGTTTCACCAAACATTTCTTCTAATAAATCAAAGGCGCGGTTCTCATCTCTGGTGGTAGTTGAGGTTTGAGTGTCGCTCCGATCGGACAAAAGCTCAAGTTCCACTGTTTCTAAATTTTCCGGGTGTCGATCGGAATTTTCGAATTCAGGGTCTGAGAACAAACTGGCTAAGTCGCTGTCTTCTAGTTCCAAGTCTATGTTTAGCGATTCAACATCGCTTTCAAAGTTCAGCCAATCGCTGTTTGATTCTTCTGATTTTCTTGTCCTGAGCTCAGTCGCAGGATCTGATTCCTCCCTCTCATATTCGGTGCCTGTAGGTATTGAGCCTAATAATTCTGTTAAGTCTGCGACTTCTCGGGATGTGGGGCCGGTTGGTATATTAGGACGGGGTTGTTTCTTTTCTTGACGGGAAATCGGGTCTGAGGATCTGTCTCGAAACAATACACTTAATTCTGTATCGTCTAGTTCTAGGTTTTCTGGGAGGTTTGATTCATCTTCTAGACTGAAAGCTTTTTGCAGCCAATTTTGGTCTAGGGAGTTATCCAAGTCCGAGTCTAGGGACAGGGTACTGCCGTGTCCCTTCAATGAGCTGTCAGTTTCTGTGTTTTGTGGGTTGGGAGCGGTTGGGTTTCGATGGTTTCGGTTCTCTTGAGGTGGGTTTTCTCTAGTAAGGAAGCCGGAAACAATGCCTAATAAGTCGTTGAGGTCTGAGTCGTCTGATCCAACGCATCCAGAGCCTTCGCCTAGGGACACGGCATTGCCGTGTCCCTTCGGATGCGAAAGCTCAGGACGGGTGAGGGGTGCAAAATCCTCCATTTCGAGTAGATTGAGCATTTCTTCTGTATCCCATCCATAGTTTTGATTGTTGCGATTCCCCTCTCCTGGCTCATCGGATTCTGTGTCGAAGGAGTCGAAGTCTAAATCGGGTAAATAGTCGGATGAATCTATTGATCCTTCTGTAAATTCTGATTGGTCTAAGTCGCGATCCTGCACATCCTGAGCTATGCGTTGGATCAGGAATTTGTCTAAGTCGGCGCTATTCTGGTCTGATGTTGTGGTTTGGGCTGCTACTTGGTCTAATAGTGTGCCGAGGGCGTCTTGTTCTCTGGGGTGGTGCGAGGGGGTGGAATTTTTGACTGGGGCGATGGAATTCGCGGTGTTGTTTATTTCGGGTTGTTTTTGAGTTCTAGGTTCTCTCAGATCTGGTTCTTTGGCATCTGCGGTGTGCGGAGGGCGATCGCTCTTAAGAATGTCTGGGCTTTGGGTTCTGGTGAATTCGTCTATGGGAGGCCTAGCGATGGTTCGACTTCGCTCACCAACCATCGCCTCGGAGTTTTCTCCTACATATTCTTCAAACATTAGATCTGTGAAATCGCCGGAGCTATCATCGTCGTCGGACTCGATAGTTCCCTGATCACGGGTTTTGTTGTCTAAGTCTTTTTCTTTCTCCCAAGCTTCATCAAGATCGGGGCTTTCGCCTTCAAACAAATCAGCTAAGGTATTCAGTTCAGACGCGCCGACTTCGGGGCCTATGTGAGTTGAAATACTGAATGCGCTGATCTCTCTATCTGATTCTCCCAAGCCTGGGGAGTCGTCAAACAGGGGTGCTCTACTGCTGCTGTAGTCGTTGCTGTTGCCACTGTCTAGTTTATAGAACATTTCATCTATACTGAGTCCAGAAGTGCTTGGGAGCGGTTGTTCGCCAGTCCGGGGGTTGCTTGGGTTTCTGAAATAAAGGTCTATATCTTCGGCAGCGCTCTGGGACGATTGCATCATCGGCTGAGCGAAGGCGAATAAATCCTCAAAGTCTGTTTCTGGCTCTTGTTCTACTGGTAGTAGCGATCGAAGTTTTGCTCCTACTGTGATTTCGGCTGCTTGACCGGAGAGTACGAGCTCTTGGGCTTGTTTGATATCTCTGATGATTGCTGGGGCTAGGGTACGGTAGGTATTTTCTGGGTTGGCGATCGCAACTTCTACTGCTTCGATCAGCTCAGTCCAATGTGGCAGTTCAAATTCCTCGCCGGCCGTTTTCAGGTTCCGACAAATGCTCTTTAGCAGTCGTCGGCTTTGATACCCTTCGGGCTGCTTGAATGCTTGCAGCATTTCCCGCAGACAAGCCGGCACATCTGTGTCAAAGACTAGGTGAAGTGCGCTTTCTGCTTCTGCTTCGATGGTTGGTGAGCGAAGTCGAACCATCGAATCTGTGTATGGCGAAGAGGAAGCGGTGAAACTGTTAGACGTGGTTAGGAGGCCGGCCCCCATTCCTGCCAGATGTTGTTGAAGAGATTGTTGAGGTATGGGCTGGTAGCTGCTCTCGCCTACATTTAGTCTATAGTTTCCTAGTAATCCTCCCAAGTGACTGTTGAGTTCTTCAAATACTGGTTCTAGTTCTCGAACCATCTGTTCTCCCAATTCCTCTGTCAATCCAAAAGGGCCTGACAGTTGCTCTAACAGCCCTTGTAGGGTATCAAAAATTCGCAGGAACAGGGACTCTAGCTGTTGGTCTACTTTAACGCTACACTCTTTGAGAACTTTAAAACTATCTTCTAGTCGGTGGGCTGTTTGCTGAATGCTGGTGAACCCCAGCATGGCCGCTCCTCCTTTCACAGAGTGAGCAGCCCTAAATACTTCGTTAACCAGTTCTGGGTCTTCGATCGTCACTTGGAGGTTCAGCAAGCCTTGTTCGATCGTATTGAGATGGTCTTTTGCCTCCTCAATAAAATAGCCCATGATCCTCTGTTGTTGTTCCGGCAGCATAGTTTTATTCCTTATTTTAATCTATTTGTCTGTTAGTAGTTTTAGAGAATGTCTTTGTAGCTCTGTCCCCTTGCCCACATAATTATCTGACTGCGAGATATTGCCCAGTCCATGCTATTTTTCTTTTCGATATGCCCTCACTTAAAAGATAGCAAATCTCGCGCACCTGTTCGGGGTTTGAGATGGCGGTTGACACAGATCTTGCCGGGGACGAAAGGAAAGCGGTTTTTTTCTATAGCATCGCGGGAGTTATCGGCGGGGGTTCCTTCCCACAAATGGTCGGAATTGACACAACCGCGATCGTCGCAACTGTGACACGCAAAATTCCTGTTATAAAAGATCGGGTTTTACAGGCCGTCCCAGTTTGTGTTCTAGTACAAGTCTGTGAGCGTAGAAACTTTGAGTTTTGCCATTAATTTTAGGACCCTTAATGGCGTAACCATCACTTCTTTTTGCCCCGGGGCAAATCCGGCAGCCGTTTGGCTGTATTTCACCCCGAATGCCGGGAATTATTTCTCTGCCTCGCTGTTGTTTTTGAGGTTGAGGCACCGATGTACTTCCTACATCTTTAATCCGTCCTTTTTTGGTGAGGATTGATGCAGTTTCGGACGCAAGTATGGCAATAAAACTATTCTGGTCTCATCGGCCGACCTCAGATATTTTCTAATACTAAGCTGTGGAATGTCAACGTTTTCCATTCACCGTTAATGCGAAGTCTTTTGTTGGCATAGCCCCCGCTATTTTTTGAGAGAGTAGAGAGCATACAGCCCGTCGGCTGAACTTCACCAAAGCCAGGAATTACCTCTACTATGTTATAGTCCATCTGTTCAACTCCTAGTTTGTTTAGGTGCTGGGTTGGCATCCCCGCAGCGGTTTCAAGACCGCGAGGTGGCTTTTGGTCTGCCATCATCGTCTTCCTGCTGTTTCTACTCGGAATCTTTCCACCGATGTCAAAAGGTCACGAGCAACGCCTACCAAGTTTTGCAGAGCACCGGAAACTCGCTGGGATTCTTGGGATGTTTCCTGAGCTGTTAACTCGACTGCTTGCATCACCGTGGCCACTGAACGAGCTGTTTCGTTCTGCTCTACAGTGTCCGCCGTAATCGAGCGCACTAACACGTCAATTCGATTAGTAACTTGAATGATATCTTCGAGGGATCGCTTCGCTTGTTCTGCCAATCTTGTCCCCTCAATTACCTGCTGCGTACCTTCTTCCATTGCCGTCATTACTGAGCCGGTTTCGCTTTGAATTTGCATCACGATCTGTTCGATTTCTTTCAAAGACTTAGCCGAGCGATCGGCCAATTGTCGCACCTCATCTGCCACGATCGCAAATCCCCTGCCCGCTTCCCCAGCTCGGGCTGCCTCAATACTAGCGTTGAGGGCCAACAAATTCGTCCGCGAGGCGATCGTCGCAATTAAGGCCACAATCTTAGAAATTTCTTGAGAAGCTTCCGCCAATCTCTTGACTTTTCGCGTAGTTTCTGCTACGGTTTCTCGAATTTCCAAAATCCCAGCCACCGTCCGCTCCACAGCCTCGCCCCCTTTCAGAGCGGTGGCCGCAGCGCCCCGAGCCACTTCTTCAGCCTCTCTAGCACTCTCGGCGACCCGCTGAATCGCGTCGGTCAGCACCTGCACCGAATTCAGCGTGGCCGCCAGTTCCTCAGCTTGTCGCAGCGCGTCAGAAGACAAATCCCCCGCAAACTTGGCACTATCCGTAGCGCCTTTGCTGACCTCCCTCGCCGCCTGCTTCACCTGGTGAACGATTTCTCGCAGGCTTTGAATCGTTAAGTTAAACGAGTCAGCAAGAGCACCCAACACGTCCGCCGTCACGGGAATTACCACAGTCAAGTCACCACGGGCTACACATTCCACATCGTCTAGCAAGCGAATCACTTGGCGCTGCAAGTCTTCTTTTGCTTGTTCCTGCTCGTCGGATTTGTGCCTCGCCTCGCTAATCGTCGCCTGCATTACTTTCACCATGTGGTTGAATTTAGCAGCCATTTTGCCAAATTCATCCTCGGAGTAAATTGTAGAACGAGCGTCCAAATTTCCTTGAGATACCGCATCAAACTGAGCTTGCAAATTGTCCGAGGATCTGCGTACCTGATCCGCGATCAACTGGCCGATGCCCCAAGAAGTGATAAAGCTCGTAAAGCCTGCGGCTGCCGTCATCACCCAGCCAGTTTGGCGCAGGTACTGGACCGCCTCCGGTTTGCCCTGTCGCAGCGCCTGATAAGAGGCGATGTTGGTTACGAAAGCCACAGCTACCAGAGAAACCAGTCCGGTCCCGATCGCCGTGTACAACTGTTTGGTAAACAAAGGGGCATTTTCCAAGAAAGCCAGTCCCCCCTGCTCTACAGTCACTAAAGTCTCGATCAGTTCTACGTCATGGGAAACAAAAGTTGGGACTGACGAGTCAGCCGGGCCAGACATACTAAAGATCTCGTCGTCCCGAATTGCGGAGCCGTCACTGTTGTCAAAGTTCAGGTTGCTGCCCGTCGCTCCCATCAGGCCGCTGGTCGAGTTACCGAAATTGTTGCTACCTCTAGTCAGGAACGAACTGTTATCTTCTGGGATGTCAAAATCCGGGACTGAACCCGCATCGTAAAAGTCATCAAATTCGTCCAAGAAGTCGCTGTCTTCTTGAGAATTCCCCATTTTTGACGACCAGTCGCTGATTTGCTTTTCCCCCGCTCCGAAGGAAGTCGCTTGCTCATCTTCATCTAGGGAGAAAGCATCGCTGAAATCGTCGCTAAAAGCGTCGTTGTTAAAAGCGTCTAACTCGAAACTGGCATCGCAGAATGCTTTGGGCTGGGAGTAGCCGTGACCATTGCTCGAAGCTCGATCGGCCGAATTAATTTGTCCCTGGCTCGACTTTGACGAGTGAGAATTGGGGACTCGCGCCTCCATCAACAGCGTTTCGTCTTCCGCCTGCTCATAGTTCGATCGATACTCCCCGTCGTTCCGCGGCTGCTTGCTAAGTGGTGGTGAGGAGTCAAAATCTGACAACATCGACGAGGCGAAGGGGTCCGCATCTTCGTCAGTGGTGCACTGGCTGTATTTGCGATCGCTCTGGGGCGCGCAGGGTATGTCGTCTGAGTCCTCCGGCAGCTCAAGTTCATCTGGCAACGACAGCGGCCCAAAGGCTTCGTCAAAATTATCACTGGGCCCCGTGGTCAGGTCGAGTTTGCCCAATGCGATCGAGTTGCTGATATCTGCGACGGGGAAACTCCGACCGTTGAGAATCTGAGTCGGAGCTTCTGAAAACAAATCTTCCGGGTCTAGCTGTTCTCGATCGCCAAACACCTTACTGCTGTCTTGAAAGTTGTCTTGAAGAATACCAGCATCGAACCCCGCGTCGTCTAAAGCAAAAAGGTCTTCAAAGCCAGAGCCGAACTCCTCGTCTAGCGGAGCCGACGCCTCAGCATAAGCTGCCATCCCGCCACTATCTCCCGTAAAGGGGTTTGAGTGCCCTGTTAAATCGGATGCGATCGCATAATCGTCTTCCGGTTTCCAGCCCAAGCCGCTCAGGCCCAGGTCCGCTAAATCCCCATTTTCCAGTTCAAGAGGCGATTCACTTGGAAAAGACATGGATGGAGAATCCCCTTGAAAAAGTCCCAGATCCAGGTCTTCTAACCCGGACTCAAGAGATATCTCTGGGTAGAATTCCAATTCAGTTTCAGCAGACAAAGCCTCTAAATTTTCCTCTGCGAATTCTCCCGATGTAAATTGGTCTGTGTAGCTAATGCCACTGTGAGCGTGTTCGATCAAGCTCGGGTCGTCACTCAAGCCGAGTACCACCGTGTATTGTTCCCGCGCCACCTCGTACTGTTGCAGTCCATAGCAGTAGATGTGTCCGCACAACAGGCGGGCGCTGGGGTCTTCGGGAAAATCTTCTACTAATTGATACACTAGGTTTGCGGCTTCTTGGTAGTTCCCCTCCATGTATGCCGCTTCTGCCCGTTGGTAGTCCTGCTGAAAATTCGTACTTGTTGCCATTTGTCGCCCTCTGGGGATTTAAGATTTGAGATTTTTGATTTGTGATTTTTATCTTGACTGTTAGATGCGCCCCTCTGTGACTTTTTGTGATTAGACCCCAATCGCAAATCGCAAATCTAAAATCGATTTCATGCTGCCCACCGCGCCGAGCGCAGAATTTTCACTTGATCTAGCAGTCGGAGCACTTGATTTGCTTGTTCATCTAATATCCATTCTCCCTTCAGAAAAGGCATCATGCCGTCTGGTGCATTATTCTGCGAGTGCAGTTTCTCGACATCGAGCCACTGCATCCCCACAATGCGATCGACTGCTAGCCCCAAAATCGTATCTTGGTCTTCAACAGCAATAATCGGGATTTCAGGTCTATCCGTATTCAGGGGTGTTTGGTCTCCCAGAAATTGACCGAGGTCTGCCACCCAGATCACTCGTCCTCTCATGTTTAGGGTACCTAACAGCAAGGAAGAAACGTTGGGTATGGGTGTCATGCGGTCTGGGGACGGGGAAAGTACCTCTCTAATTCCTGTCGCCCCCAAGGCGAACTCATTCCCCGAAGGAACATAGAACCGCAGGTGCAGCTCACCTTCGGGAGTTTCCAGTTCTTGGAATTCTGGAACTTGATCGACACCTAGTCCTGGTAATCTAAAATCTGGGCTGCCTATAGTCATCAGAAAAATGGGTTTGAAACCCCGTCCTTTTAGGACGGCTTTACATTTATCACTACCGCCTTGGGGTTGTTTAATTTGGTGTACTTTTGTAATGCACTTTCAACGGGACAGTTACCGTTTCAA
>Ga0316608_1000803_pt1 | contig 13517 bp, 25 predicted proteins | sample MIS2016152B_MG_FD_207673 | JGI IMG/M metagenome (GOLD analysis project Ga0316608, IMG submission 207673) | Microbial mat bacterial communities from Middle Island sinkhole, Lake Huron, Michigan, United States - MIS.2016.152B | ecosystem: Environmental > Aquatic > Freshwater > Lake > Sediment...
GGCCCGCTGGTAAACATTTCCACAATCCGGGTTTACTGCAATAACTTGCACCGATTGCCCGAAAAAGTGAAGCTATGGTACTTAAAAATTATGATTGCACTGCTTTTAAATCAACTTTCAACAAAAATTGAAATTCAAAAAGTTTTTATTTCCGAAAGTGAAAAAGCAGCAAGAGAATTAGCCAACAAATTAACCCAATTAACAAAAGAAGAAGATGCCAATTAAAACTAATCAACCGTGCGGAGTTTGCGGTGCAAGCGGCGGAATTTACAATTTCATTACACAAACCTATATGTGTACCGAATGTTTCAACAAGTGGCTTAAAAAGTGGGCAATGATTGGAATGTGTTTATTTGGACTTTTTTATTTAGTAATCTCAAATATTGATATGATATGAAAGAAAATAGATGTGAATTTAAAACAGATTTTCAAAAAAAAATACAGTTGGAATACAAACAAAGAATGTTTGAAGAAAGAGAAGTTCTTATTCCAAAAATAAGACAAAATCTTATTGACTTAAAATATACTTATTTAGGACTTAAAGACATTCGCAGCAAAATATTATACTCACTATTAGGATACACAATAAAAAAAATAACAAATAAAATTTAAGATTATGGAAAAATCAATTTTAATTACAGGTAAACAAGCTTCGGGTAAAACAACCAAAGCTTATGAAATTTTGTCAAATTTCGATTCCGAAAAAACAGAAATGCTCTGCATTCGTGATTTTTTACAGTTACAAATAAATGACATTGAAAAATTTGATGCAGTTTGCATTGATGAAATTATTAAGGTTGAACAAATTGCTTACATTGTAGATATTGCAGAAGTGGTAAAAACCAAAATGATTATTACTACTCAAATGGAGCTGGTTGCAATTCCTAAATGTTTACAAAAATCATTCGAAATTATCCAAGTTCAAAGGTAACAAAAACACAAGACGATGAAAAAAATTAAAAATTTATTGGTACAACTTATTGAAGTTCTAATTTTAGAAAGAAAGCTAAAAATACGAAAATTGTTAGCTCCGTGCGAGCTTAGAAGTTATGTAAATAAATACGGTGTAGATTTTATTGAATTTGACAACGTAAGTGCGGATTCTGACAAAAAAGCACCGCTAACTACTTATTTGTAAGTTTTTTAAAATAATTAAATAACAAGTAAAATTTAAAACGATGAAAAGTAAAAAATTAAAAAAGTTTGCAGAAAAAAGAATTCGTAAAAATACAAGTTACAGATTCAAAGAAATATATTTTGTTTTAGACAAAATTCAAAATAAGATAGAAAACGAAAATAAATTATTAAAATCAAAAGTCGATGAATTAACGGCAAGTATAGACCAACTTACAATTGAATTATTTGAGTTGAAAAATGAAGTTTACGACCAAGAGTTTGAACGAAAATTAAAAGAAAAAGAAGATGAAAAACAGGATTAGAAAACAAAGACGAGAATTAAATATTATTTCTTTTGAATGGTTCAGAAATTACAGAAAACAACTTTTGGCAGAACCAACCGAAATAAAAATTAGAAGAAAAAAAGTTACTAACAAATAACAAACAACAAAATGAAACCAAGTACAGAAATAGCAATAAAGACAAGCAACACAGCAGTTGCGAAAAACGAAAAATGTATAAATCTATATACAAAAAGTGAAAACGTAAATTTTGAAAAAATTGCAGAAATTGAAGACGCTATGAAGCGAGCTAAAAAAGGTTTTAATATTTCAAAATTGCCAACAGATTTTGACATTGATATTGAAAAAGTATTTCGTGATATAGATTTAGACACTTTTATGTTTTTATCAGTAAAACACGAAAAACAGCCAAAACGTGATTTATTTGAGGATAAATATCTTTTAGCATTTTCTTTTACTAACTCCATAGTAAGAATTTACAGCGTAAAACTTAGTATAAACTTATTGCCAAACGATGTAACGCAAATTATATAACTTTAATAAAACAACCCAAAAATGAAAACTCCCGAAATTTATTACTTACAGCATAAAAAAAATCGGAATATTGTAATTGTTGATAAGAATAACAATCAGTTACAAATAGTATGGTTGAAAAAATGCAAAATTGGAAAAAAAAGGAAAATATCAAAAAAAAGAGCTAACTATTTTACATTTCCAAACGATGCTTATTATTTGCGAAAACGTAATGTTATTTTAGAATTATTCCGAAAAAATAAAATTTCAGTAGAACTTTTTGCAGTACAGGGCAGCTTGTTCGACAATCAATTAAGTTTATTCTAATGAATTATGAAAACGAAGAAATAACAGAATATATGCGAATTGGAACATCATATTATAGAAACATAAAGCAACCTCTATTGTCAGGAGATTTACTTTTTGTTACTCAAAAATGGACACGTGAAGCTATATTAGACGATGAAAAAAAAGAATATCTTTTGCGTATTCCTAAATTTAGCGGATTTTGTACAATTCCTTCGCATACTAATTACAGACGTGTTATAAACAATTTTTATAACCGTTACGAACCAATAAACTACCAACCAATAAAAGGAACATCAGAGCCTACATCAATTTTTGAGTTCCTTAAACATATTTTTGGCGAACAATACGAACTAGGTTTAGATTATATTACAATTTTATATCTTAAACCGGTTCAAGTTTTACCAATTCTTTGCCTTGTTTCCGACCAGCGAAAAACAGGTAAAACAACGTTTTTAAACTTTCTAAAACTTTTATTTGGTGCAAACATGACTTTGAACACAAACCAAGATTTTCGCAGTCAATTTAATGCAGATTGGGCAAACAAACTTATAATTGGAGTTGATGAAACTTTTTTAGAGAAAAAAGAAGATTCAGAGCGAATCAAAAATTTAAGCACAGGTAAACATTACAAAAGTGAGAGTAAAGGAATTGACAAAAAAGAAGTTGAGTTTTTTGGTAAATTTATACTTTGTTCAAATAACGAAGATTCATCTATAAAAATTGATAAAGAAGAAATTCGTTATTGGATTAGACAGATTCCACCGTTGCCAAACAGCAGTGAAGACGTTGATTTACTGGATACTATGGAAAGTGAAATTTCAAATTTTTTGTATTTTTTAACTCAAAGAGGAATCCAAACAGCACGAACTACAAGAATGTGGTTTAGTGAAAAAGAAATTTACACACCAGCACTTGAAAAGCTCAAAAAAGGAAACAGAACATTTACAGAAAATGAATTAACAAATATTTTAAAAGATTTGTTTGTTGAGTTTTACGTTAAAGAACTCAATTACACACAAAAAGACTTGAAATTGTTGTTAAAAGAAAACTACATTAATGTTTCCGATACAGTTGTACGTCGGTTTATTGAAAGTTTGGACAAGGTTTATAAAAACAGTAGCTCATACACTCGTTACTTTACTGATTCAACAGGTAATCAAACCGTTACGGAAGAGAAAGGAAGATATTACACATTTTATCTATCTGAATTTGTTCCCGAGATTGATATAAAACCGTTTTTTAATGGTTTTGAGGAAAATGTATTGAATTTTGATATGTTGGAAAACAAACAAGCTTTATTATTTGAATTTAATGAAATTTCAAAAACGAATATTCAATACCGTGATTTTGAATTACTTGTATTAAACTATAAATTACAGTTAAATGGACGTTAAAGCCGCAAAAGACATATCAATTCTTACATATTTGCAACACATAGGGCATTATCCTGTCAAGTTTAAAAAAGCTAAAGATGAATTTTGTTTTGTGGCACCATACAGAGACGAAAAAGACGGTAGTTTGTGGGTCAATTCAATAAAAAATTGTTGGAAAGATTTTGGCAGCGGTCAAGGTGGCAATATTATAGACTTAGTAATGTTAATAAACAAGTGCGATGTAAGCACTGCTTTACAAAAATTTGATACAGTTCCACAAATCCGTTTTTCTTCTTTTAGGCAGCAAGAAAACTTTAAAAATATTGTAGAAATAAAACATGAACAAAGCTTGCAAAACAGAGCATTGATTGAATATTTGCAAGAAAGAAAAGTAAATATAGATATTGCAAAACTTTATTTATCTGAAATTTACTACACAATTAACAACAAAAAATATTTTGCACTTGCATTCAAAAATCGTAAAGGAGGTTTTGAAATTCGTAATAAATATTTTAAAGGTTCAACAAGTCCAAAATTTTTGACTGTAATTAAAGGCGAAACAGAGCAATACAATGTTTTTGAGGGCTTTATTGATTATTTAAGTTGTTTAACATTCTATAAGACAAACAAATTAAAATTTTCAACTATAATTTTAAACAGCTTATCATTTTTAAACGAAGTTATTAAACTTGAAAAGCCGTTAAATTCATTCCTTGACAACGACACCGCAGGCAGGGAAGCTGTTATGATATTGAAAGAAAAAGTAAATGTAAAAGACGTTTCAAGTTTTTTATATCCTGATTATAAAGATTTTAATGATTTTATTTGTAAAATATGAAAACGCCAGCAGACAAAAAAAACGAACTTGGAAAACAACAAGTAGCAGAATATTACGAAATAACAGTTAAAACCCTCATGAAGTGGTTAAAACCAATAGAAAGCCAACTTTTAAAAGCAGGTTATAAAAAAACAAATAAAGTCTTTACAAAAAAACAATTTTTTATAATAGTTGATTTTTTGGGAGGAAATAAAGATGAATAAAAATTGATTAAATTATAAACATAAAATAAAAATGGAAGAAGCTAAAAAAAATTTCAATTTAATTTTTAATAAATTAGATAATGATTATGATTTGTTAAATATTAAAATTAAAAAACTAAAAAAAAAAACAATTTAGAAAAAGATGAATGTTTAAAACAAATACAAAAAAGACTAATAACAGAAAAACAACTATTTTCATTGTATATAGGTCAGATATTGTTATCTGACGAATATGATGCTTTATGTGATTTTTTTAATAAGGCATAGCGAATAGCAACCAGCCGACGTGCGGGCTTTAACGCACAAAGGTTCTTAAATAGTAATTAGTTAAATAACCAGATAAAAGTATCTAAATAGCACGAAAGCCCGCATGGTCGGTCTGTTGCATGTTATAGGTATTTTTATCACAATACTTTATAAAAATGGAATTTTTAAGATTAAATTCAAATTCGATGACTGAAATATCTATAAAAGGTAGTAAAACAGTAAAATTAGTTCATACGGCATTTACACGCAAAATATATAAAGGTTTAAAACCTTGCGATTATGACCCAAAAGAAAAACTTATTGAAGTAGAATTTCAAGATGGTGATAGAAGATGGTATGGATTAGATTTCTTTTTTGGGGTTGTAATTGGCAAAGTAAAAGATTTATTCTTATTTGATGATAAAGGCGGTGAAGAAAAATTAACTATATCAGGCGTTGATGTTATCAAAGTAAAACGAACCGAATATATCAGGTTAATTTTTCAATATGATTTGCCTTTTTAATCATTACCTATAACGAGTAAGCGATAAGCGATGTGCAGGGATTTTAAATGCAAAAGTATCAATTACCTACAAAAGCATATTTCTTACTCAAAAGTTTAAAAATTGCACCAAAGCCATGCATAGTCGCTTTATTGCATGTTAGCGGTTTTTTTATCATCTTTTTACGCTATCAAATTATTTAGTTATCAAATTGTTAAACTTATAAAATTTAATCAAATGGACACTTTAAAAGCACAAGTTAAAAAGGAATATCAAACATTCCTTAAAGAAATTCAAAAACTTATCATTTTTTCCTACGAACAACATAATGCTCATTTGTTATCTACGAAGATTGAAAAAAGCGGTTTCTATTGTTTGATTACAACTGTATTAACACCAACAGATGTGCGGGTTTACAAACTCCCAAAATATGACGAAAACAAATCAATGCAAGAAAATATTATTGAGTGTATTCGTTTTGGCGACAATGTTGAAAATCAAATCAAATATTCTGAGATGTTTCCAAAAGAAACCAAAGTAATCAATATTGCCTATTCTAAAATCAATAATCATTATCGTTTACCTTAACCGCTAACGAAAATATTTAAACCGTTTTTTTATGGTTTTAAATATTTCGTTATACCTTTAAAAGGAATTAAACGGAATTAAACGGAACTAAAAGGAACTAAACGGAAGTAAACGGAAATCACAAAAAAAAATATTTCGTACTTTGAATTTCAATAAAACGCAAACAAAGCGAAAACCGAAATTTTAAAGTATGACAAAAGAAGCTAAAAAAAGAACAACAAAAAGAGCAGTTATTATTACATCAATAATTGTATTTTTTGTTGTTTTGTATTTTACAGTAGGACGTAAAATTCAAAATCTCAAAAAAATTGAATTTACAGGAGCTTCTTTTAAATTTACTCAAACACCAAGTTCAATAGTAAATATATTATCGGAAGATTTTGTTTCAAAAGTAACTTTGAAAATACAAAATTTTTCAAACATTGACTACAAAATAGACCAGTCAAACATTGGAATTTACTCAAAAAAAGGCAATTTAATTGCCAGTCCTACAAATCCGATAAATTCAAGTATTATTTTGAATAAAAATTCAAATAATGAAATTCCAATTTCATACCGGTTTGATTATACAAGTTTGATAACATTAATAAAAGATAACGGACTTGCAAATTCCTTTCTTGCAGCTTACAACGTGATAAAAAGCTACATTACTACAAAAAAACTTAATACCGAAATTATTACAAAAGGTTTTATAGTTTCAAACGGAATAACGATAAACATTAACGAATCTAATATTATCTAATTATGCCGGAACCTGCAAAAAATATTACAATCGTACATAGCAAAAACGCAAAACTAAGCGACACTTTGTTTCATTTGAAACGAATAATAAAAGAATATTCGTATCAAATAAAAGATATTGCAGACGAATTAAAAGCCCCGACAATTGAGGAAACTTGCAGTAATATTTGGAATTGGACACGTGAAAATATTCAATACAAAAAAGACGAAACGAACATCGAACAACTTCGCAGACCTGCCCGAATTATTGTAGACGGTTTTGGTGATTGCGATTGTATGACAATTTTAATATGTTCTTTACTTCGAGAAATTGGAATTGAAAACGCTTCAAAAACAACAGCTTATCCACAAAAAGACAAAAACGGAAATTACAAAAAAGATTTTTCAGGAAATTACATAAGTGATGACTATTCACACATTTACGCAATAGCATACAATGAAAAAGGAAAGCAAATTGTTATAGATACAGTTCCTGAAATTCCTTATTTCAAATTTGAATATCAACCAATTACTAAATTTATAATAACTAAAAATATGCAATTACACGAATTAGGCGAATTAGGCGAAGACGACGATTCTATTTTGTCGGACATCGTAGGCAACGATGAAATTAACGGAACGGAAGAAGAATTTGAACAAATTTATGAAACTACTATATTAGAAAATATTGTAATTTCAGATGTTCCAACAAAAAACGCAATATCAAAAAGCGAATTAATAACACGTTCCATTATTGCTGACATCTCAAAACAAAAACAAATTTTAATCGCAGACAAAACCGCAAACGGTCATATTTCGAGCGGATTAAACATTGATGTAGAAATTAATGTTTTTGAACAAGTTTTGGCAGCGACTGACTTACAAACAGTTTTAAGACAGGCAGCAAAAAGCAAAAGTTTTTTTGCTGAGTATTTCGGTGCAATGTTGGAAAATTTTGAATCCGCTTTAGACGGCATAGAAGACAACGAAGAAATTGTTTTTTTAAGTCAATTAGACGAAACAGACCAGGCCGAAATTGGTAGGTTAAAACTAAAACTTAAAAAGCCTAAAATTTTCGGAAAAGACGGTATTCTCAAAAAAGGACTTGACGTTGTTAAAAAGTTCAGTCCTGTAATGTTAGCTTTCAGAGCAGCTGCATTGGTTATTATCAGAGCAAATTTTTTAAGAATTTCAGAAAAACTTGCAATTGGTTACATGACTGAAGAACAAGCGAAAGCAAAAAAATATAACATCGACAGTTGGAAACAATTTGTTGCAGCCCGACAAAAATTTGAAAAGAAATGGACAAATTTAGGAGGTAAGGAATCCGCATTGAAAAAAGCAGTTGTGGAGGGAAGAGCAGGCAAAAAAGCAGGTTTAAAAGGAGATTTGGGAGCTATTGGATTAACAGCCGCATTGGTAACCGCCGCCCCTATTGTAGTGGCAATAAAAGAAATTTTCGGAAAGCTAAATATAAAAAGTGCCGACCCAAATGACAGCGGAGATGAAGAAAGCGAAAACGGAGATGCTCAAGAAAATATTGAAACTAAAAACGAGAATATGGATAATAAAAAATTGCCCGGAAAGTTGCCGGTAAACCCAAACAAAGAGGTTGCCAAAACAGCAGATGAAGAAGAAACTCAATTCGCCACTACATCACAAAAACGAGGTTTTATACAAACAATAAAATCCAGTGTTTCAACTCACAAAAAATGGTGGATAATTGGCGGAGGCGGTTTACTTGTTGGAATTATAATATTTTTCGTTTGGCTAATGAAAAAGAAAAAGCCAGCAGTAAAACGAAGACGCAGACCGTTGAACGGCACGCCAAAAGCAACACCAAACCGAAAGAAAAGAGTTTTGAAAACAACAACCATTCAAAAACGGCAATTGTCAGGATTAAGTGGAGCTGCAAAAAAAAGAACAACAAAAACGAGCCATTTAAAGCAGTTACATGCAAAAGCCCGAAAACTTAAAATTGCACACCCGAAAATGAAATATTCAACGGCATTAAAAAAAGCAAACAGCAAATAAATCTTAATTTATAAATAAAGAAAATCATGTTTACAGAAAGCGAAAAAATAGTATTAGGCGAAGTTGATACACACGAAGATGTAGATGTATTAAATTCTTTGGAAGCAGCGGTTAAAACTGTAGTACAAAAATGGCCTGTAAAACAACCGGTAACAAAACAAACTGTAATGAATTACGCAGTTAATGAAGTTGGTGCAAGTCCAAGAAGAAAAGCATTATTAGAAAGACTTGCTCAAATTCCGGGTGCAGAGGGAACTGCAATTAGAGCATCATTATTGAAAGGCACAAGTCAAGTTGCAGACACAATTTTATACTCCGTTGTACCTGCAACTGATAAAGACATAACATTGATAAAAACGGACACACCTATTAGAATTGGTGTAAATAGTTTTGATAACGCAAAACATGACAAATTTGCATTGATTCACGGTGTTTATTTGAGATATTCAACTGGCACAACTGAAATTAGCGAACTTTTTAACGCACCACTACCAGCAGGTATTGTAAACGGAGAATTGACAATTAAAGTAAACACAAAAGACGTTGTTTCAAAAATGCCGATAGAAAAAATAGCATCTTTTGGATTGATGAAAAACGACCAACCATTCAATTATATTGAATTAGAAAATCCTAAATGGATAATTCCAAACAAAACCATCGAAGCAGAAATCAAAGGCGTTTCAAACGTAAATGCAGGTTTTGTAAAAATAGGATTTGCATGTTTAGTAATTATTCCGGCTTAAATATTAACTCAAAAGGAGTTTTACGGAACTCCTTTTTTTAATACAAAAAAAAATGGGTACAACTCAAATATCATTTGAAACAAGCGCAATCAATGCGATTAAGGATTTAAACACTCAACAAGGATTGATTTTTAGTAAATTTTGTTTTAACGACAAACAAGGACTTAATTTAATTGACTGGTTTAATGGAATTGAGAACGATAAAATTCATACAGAAGAAACGTTTCCCCCTTTTATAATCTCTATAATTAGACTAGTACAAGATACCGATGTTGAGCTATTATCAAAAGAGTTAAAAGACACAAAAAACGGATTAACAGCTTTAAATGTAATATACGGTATTCCAAATAAATAAACAACCGACAAAATAATTGATTAAATTTTTAAAAATGAAAATTCAAGCTACAAAAGTATTGACTGATATAGAGTTAAGAAACGGATATACTTACGAATTTGACACAAGTCAAAATATTTTGATTGGAATTATGTTTTTAGGAAGTACTTATTCAGACAGTACATTTCAATTTAAAATTGATTCAGACGAAATATTTCCAAACGGAACTCCAATGTCATTACTGCAAACAAATATTTATGTAAATCCAAACGAAAGATTTTTCACAAGGTTTAAACCGAGAGTAACAACAAATTTAAAATATAAAATAACTTGTGCAGGTGTTAATCCGGTTCCAGATACGACAATTGTTTTTTTATTAGATAAACGATGATAACTTTATTTTCAAAACATACTGATTCAAATCTCAATTTTCAATATACTTGTGAAAAAGATATAGTTATGACAGGCTTATATTGTCAAAATGTAAGCTTTTTATCACTTTCAAGTGAAAACAATTCAGAGCTTTTGTTATCGGATTTTTCATACAAACACGACATTTTAAAAAAAATGACAAGTCCTAACAACAAAATACTGAAATTTGATTATACTTTTAAAAAAGGTGATATTATTAAAGGAACATTTGATTTTGTTAGTAGTTTTAATATCGCAAATGCAATAATATTTGAAAAAGATGACGGACTTACTTATTAAAAAAATAAAACAAGATTTAAAGTCAATTGAAAAAAAAGATTATAGAATTGAGATAATACATTTAAACAGAACAATATTGCAAACCCCTCAATTAATCGAATGTTTAAACTCAATTGTTTATGTTTTTTTTGCTAAAAGTACTTTTACAGGAAGTATTCCAAATACAACATATTTAAGGGCAAAAGAAAAAATAAAAAAAATAAATGATACTGATGAATCTTATACAAAATTTGTTTCAAACATTAAAACAGATGACTACCTAAGTGAACTTAAATTTGCAATAGTAAGATTAATACGATAAAAATGAACCAAATACAACAATCAAAACAACAACTTATAAGTTTTGTAAAATTAGCACCAAACTGGGAAATCAGAGATGTAAATTTTCATTCAGTTATTGCAAGTTCCGACAACGGAACTAATCTCGAAGATGCAATAAATGAAATTCAAGAAAAATATGCAGGTTACAATTTAATTTTGAAAGCAGGCAAAAAAGACGGTCGGGGGATTTTTGGTTCACAGACAAAAACAATTTCGTTTATGTTGCCAGCCGTAAGCGATACAGAGAATTATAATGTTGAAATTATTCAAAACTCAAATCAAAACAATTTATCAGGTTTTGGCGGTTTTAATCAACAATCTCAACAGCCTTCAACACATATTTACGACTTGATTTTAAACGACAAAATTAAAAATTTGGACGGTTTATTTTCTGCACAGGTTGAAAAACTGGAGGCTCAAAATGTTAAAACTTTGGGTGAAATTGAAAATAAATATCGTGCTCAAATTTTGGATATGAGAGAGGCACAAATACAACAAAAAGAAGCCGAATTAAGAGAACGAGAATATAAATTGCAAGACGATGAAGCCGAAAGCGTTAAAAGAATTTTGCCAAAGGGAAAAGCTTTATTGGACGGTTTAATTAATTTGTTTTCAAACAATGTTGATAAAAAAACTTTAGGTTCAACTCCTTTAAAAACAACAAATGAAGATGAAGAATTTGAAGACGAAGATTTTGAAGATGAAGATGTTACACCAATAAGCAAAGAAGAAAGCACAAATATTGACAACTTCATTAAAAAAATGACAACCGAACAAAAAGACATTTTACTTGATAGATTAACGAATGATATAACAGAAGACGAAAACGAAACACAAAATATAACAGAATAATGGAAAAATTTGAATTTAAAATAAATATATATGCTGAAAATTCAGAAGCAGCTAACAAAAAAGCAAAAAGTTTAGTTGCACTTTCTAAAATGATTAGTACAGACGAACTGATTAATTTAAGAGAAACAATAGAACAAAACCCCCGAATAATACCGTTTATAAAAGAAATAACAAGCCAATATAACATGAGAAATGTTAAATTATTGGACGTTCTCGCAATTGCAAAAAAAGCATACACAGAATTTAAAGATTAAAAAATGGACCCAGCAACAATGGCATTAATTGCAGAAAAAGGCAAAGAAATACAGGACAAAGAAAAAGCAATCATAAAAAAGGTTGTTCCTATTGTTTTTGTGGTTTTGGCTATTGTTTTAATTTGGAAATTTTCAAAAGCAATTGTTACCAGGATAAAAGAAAATCAGTACGATAAAAACGGAGGTTCGCAGCTTAATCAGTGGGTTAATCGCTTTCAAGTAGCATTGCACGGAGATTGGTACAACGAAGATGAAGAAGCTTGTTATACATTAGCTAAAGAAATTGGAACAAAAAAAATGTTTTCTAAAGTAAGTTCCGAATATAAAAAGAAATATCAAATAACATTAGAAGACGATTTAGTTAAATATTTTAGTACAAGCGAAATACAAAAAGTGTATTCATTTTTAAAATAAAAGATTATGAAAATTAAATCTATAATTATAATTATTGTTATAAGTGTTGTATTTGTTATTTTGTTTTGGAAACGACAGGCAATTATTGACAAAATAATTCCTGTCGTTGTTCCTGACAATGAAGACGAAGACAAAAAAAACGATAATAAAAACGACAACAAAAAAGAAAAAAATCCAACATTTCCGTTAAAAGAAGGCTCAAAAGGCGAAGAGGTTAAAAATGTTCAAAGATTTTTAACTAAATCGCAATATTTAAGTAAAGGAAATATCACAGGATACTGGGGAACAAAAACGACCGCAGCATTTAAAAAGTGCCATTTTGAATACCCATTGACAGAAATAGCGTACAAGTCAATAATTAAGGGACATTTGAATTAAATTTTATGAATAAGCAAGTCTTCAAACGTATTACTTTACTTGTCATATTGCATTTAGAAGGTGGATATTTTCACCCCGACATGTTGGCAGACGGCAGAGTTACAGACCAACGTTACAAAAACAGCGGCGAAACTATGTTTGGAATTGACAGGCTTGCAGGAGGTTCATTAAATACAAGTAAAGCAGGTTTGAAATTTTGGAAAATTATTGATTCTTTGAATGCCCGAAAAAATTGGAAATGGAATTATAAAGGAGGTTCACACGCCGCCGAATTAAAGAATTTAGTTGTAGAGATTTTATACGATTATTATTTAAAACTTTCAAAACAGCACTTAACCGCAAAAGCTCAAAAATTAGTAGCAAATGACAATCGTTTGCTATTTCATTTTATATATTCCACGTGGAACGGTGTAGGTTGGTTTAAAAAATTTGCAAAAAAAATCAACAAAGCCGTTGAAACAGGCACAACAAACAAGAATAAACTTGTAAAAATTGCTTTAGATTCTCGTATAAATTCCGGAAATTCCTTAATAAAACAAGGAGGCAATAAAATAAAAGTTCTTTTTGAAAACGGTACAATTAAAAACAACAATGCTACAAAAATTGTTATTGTAGTAGTTATCATTTCTTTAGCTGTATTTTTTGGTTGGAAATATCGGAATGAAATTAAAAATTTATATCAAAAATTAAAAATAAAAATTGAAAATGAAAAAACAGGAAAAATTATCGACAGGTAAAAGTGTACTAATCTTTTTGATTCCAATT
>Ga0316608_1000805_pt1 | contig 13510 bp, 7 predicted proteins | sample MIS2016152B_MG_FD_207673 | JGI IMG/M metagenome (GOLD analysis project Ga0316608, IMG submission 207673) | Microbial mat bacterial communities from Middle Island sinkhole, Lake Huron, Michigan, United States - MIS.2016.152B | ecosystem: Environmental > Aquatic > Freshwater > Lake > Sediment...
GATAATTTGGCAGCAAAACAAATTTGTGAAGTGTTAAATGAAACTGAAACTATTTTTCCCGGTACAGATTTGAAATTATTTTATAAAATCGCAACATGATTACATACGATAATTCAGGAGTTCTGACTTATACAAAACCGACATCAAAAACACCACTGCACCTTTGAAGTGTTTTCACCTCAAAGCGTAGAATATCAGGTGAAAACACCTGATATATGTATATTTTTATCGCTAAACTTTATGTCGATTTAGTATTAATCCTCATTTCAAACCCACGAGTTCCCTTTCGGGATGACTGTCAGGGAAATTCATAACTAAACGGCATTGAAATAAGTATTATTACTAAAAACTACTATCTATATTCATATCACCTCCTTCTGAATCGAATTTCTTTTCGGTATATTTGTTGATTTTGTAACTGATACTGAAATTTATTACAGGATATTCGGGTGAAAATAAATTATATACAGAATATCCATCACCTGCTGATGTAAACTCCCATTTCATTGAACCAAATAAATCACGTGTACCAACTGACACTGTAAGTTTTTTACCGAAAAATTGTTGTTTAACAGTTAAACCAATTCCTGCACTTCCTTGCTTTGTGCCTTGTAATGTTGCACTTGGACTATCATACATTCCCATTATCTGAACTTTTGTAGTTTTTCCTACAAATATTAGTGCACTAAGCATTCCATTATAATTTAAACTTTTTTCTATTTTAGATATATCATCAACTTCACCCATAACCTGATATCTATAAACACTCAAACTAGGATTTAACAATATGATTTTAAACAATGTAAAATTTCCCATCAATTCGGCTCCATAGTTGGTTTCGTTGTTAATGTTTCTGAATTGGGTTAATAATCGTCCATCTGATTGAAGTTCTGAAACTCTCGACATTGTGTTATTTGTTTTTCTGTAAAAAGTTTCTAGTGATACAAACGAAGTTCCAATAGTTTTCTGATAATTAAGTTCATAAGAATTTGTATATTCTGGTTCTAATGCCGGATTTCCTACCATAACGCTGTATTGGTCAGAGTACATAGGAAATGGATTTAAAAACCATTCCTCTGGTCGGTTAATTCTTCTGCTGTAATTAAGTTGCAATTGCTGCTCTCTTTCAAAAGTCTTTGTTATATATGCACTTGGGAAAAAACTAAATTTTTCAAATGGATATTCTTGATTCATTGTTTTTTGAGTGAAAATTCTTTTTGTATATTCACCTCTCAAACCAGCCATAAAACTATAAGTCGAAATCTCAGACGAAAATGTTGCATAAGCAGCCTGAATTAAATTACTGTATTCTGATATATTTGAATATGTTGAATTTGAAATCCAAGTTTGTGAAATATTGTCAAAATCCTGATAAAGATAATTAAAATCGGCTAACGATATTTGTCCATTATATCCGGCTTCAAGTTTTGTTGATTCTGTGATAGTTTTAGTATAATCGGCTTTAAATTTAACTTCAGTCCTGATTGCATCATTTACCGATTTATGTTCTATTTTATCAATACCTAAATCTGTCCAATTGAGGTCTGTATATGTATCTTTTTGAGTTTCTAAAGTACTTCCGTTTTTGTAAGCATAATATCCATATAAAGTTAGTTCATCTTTTGGCAACTGTAATAAGTAAGTAACATCACCTGTATAATATCTGGTTTTGATGTCGTTTGAACCTGCACTAATGAAATAGGTTTTAACTGTTTCCGGGTTAGTCCAGTAGGTATAATTAAAAGAGCTGCTTCTTCCAAAAATAAAATCACCTGCATTTGCCGAAAACGAAATTGTATTAAAGTCGTTTAAGTATAAATCGAATCCACCTTTTGCCGAGTAGCCACCGTGTGCGTGTCCACGAAAACCCTCTGAGTAAATATATCTTATTGTATCATTTTTATAATCTTCGCGTTGAGTTAAAGTTTCGGAGTTTCGGGGTGCATCACTATAATCTGCACCAAAAAAGAAGTTGATTTTTTTTGTTCGGTAGTTAAATAAAAAATCTGCTGAATATTTGTCCATAGTTTTAAACGAAGCATTTACAATTCCATTTAAACCGGTTTCAACATCTTCTTTCATAACAATGTTAATAATTCCCGAAGTTCCATCAGGGTCGTATTTTGCCGAAGGATTTGTAATAATTTCGATGTTTTCAATCATGCTTGCAGGTGTTTGCTGCAAAACATCGTTTGGGTCTAAAGTAGTTGGTTTTCCATCAATTAAAACTTTGAAATTAGAACTTCCTCTTAGACTTACAGTTCCTTCAATATCAACCGAAACCGAAGGAGTGTTAAGCAAAGCATCGGCAGCCGAACCACCAGAGGCACTTGGGTTTTGGCTTACGTTTACAATTTTTTTATCTATCTCATACTTTATATAGTCTTTTGTTGCTGTAATTCCAACTTCGGCTAATTCCTGAGTAGCCTGTTCGAGAAAAATGGTGTCGATTTTGAAAAATTTACTATCCGATGAAATCTTTATATCATTAATTATAAATTTATTATATCCTATAAAATTTGCTATTAAATAGTAGGTGTCATAAGGAACTTCTTTAATAAAAAATTTACCTGTAGCGTCAGTTACAGCTCCTGTAACTAAAGTTGAATCTGCTTGTTTGTATAATATTATATTAGCATATTCAACAGGAACCAGCAATCCTTTGTCAAAAACATTTCCAACAACTATTCCTAATTCTGAGTTCATATACTGCCCTTTACCTGCACCTCCGCCAACTGGTGGCTGTGCTTTTAAAAAAAAACTGTGGACTAAAATTGTTACAATAATTAAAATTTTCTTTTTCATGATTTAGTGAGTTTTTAATATTTTGATTTTTACATATTCATTCTGATATATTTTAATGTCTTAAAACATTTCTATAAACAGTTTGATATAAATAATTTAGTTAACAAATATTCTAAATTGTTAGAATAATTTTGATTTTTGAAAATTTATAATAATTAAAAATTAATAAACTATTTTCAAATTTACACATTTTCAAATTCACAAATTAGTATAAACATTGATTTTACTTTTCAGGATAAAATTCGATATTAATTCAAAATTAAATTAAAAATTCGATAAGTATAAATTTAATCGACCAAGTGAGAATAAAAATCGACCAGTTATTTAAATTTCCTTATGTTTTTGATTATTTCGTAAGCATTAAGAATTGCTTGAAATTTAATTTTGAACTCTTTTTGTTGTTCGATATCAGTTATATCTGCCTTATCGGGATGAAATTGAAGTGCTAATTGACGAAAGGCTTTTTTAATTTCGATATTTGTGGCGTCTGCTGTTATACCAAGAACGGTGTAAAAATTCTGAATTTCATCGGTTTTTAAATTATTACTGTCAAATTTCCTTTTTCTTTTTGATTGCTTCTTTTCTTCTTTTTGCTTATCTTTAAATATTTGATTTTTAACAAATTCTTTTTGTTTTTCGTTTATTTCTAATTCTTTGGTTATTATTTTGAAAATATTATTATTTTCGGTATCTTCATTATTTCCACAAACGGTTACTTCAAAAAGTAGGTAATAAATTAAAATTTTATCACTTAGCGAATATTTCTTCTTATTTTCAGTACAAATTTCTTTGATATTTATTTCTTCTAAAATTAAATCTTTCAGTAATTTTAATCCTTGATTTGCAATTTCGTAACCATATTCACGTAATAATTTCTGATATATTAACTTATATTCGTAATTTATATTTTGCTTGCTTTTTAGAATTACTGCTGATAATGAAAGATATGAATAACCAAAATGTCCAATTTTCTGAATAATATTGTGTTGATTTGAAATAAAAAATTTGGAATAATAAAAATATCCGGCACCACCTAGTAAAATAATCAGTAAAAAATAATATTTTGAAATTATTATTTGAATTAAAAAGATTATAATAAGTATAGTCCATATAATAACTTCATTATCTGTGTAAAAACTTGCTCTTTTTCTATCAAGTTTATCATCTCTGCTTTTGCTTAAATTAAATGTTGAACAATATAGATAAAAAGATGGTTTTGTTTGTGTTAAACTACAAAACAATCCTATTTTTTTGTGCAAACGTGCATTAGTACAACTTCGGCAGATGCTATATTTTTTTTGAAACGACATTAGTAAGAATAAAAACTAAAGATTAAGTAATTTATTAAGACTAACTAATTCAAATGCAGAATGTTTATTTTCTGATATTTTTAAAAATTCTTGGTTAAGACTAAATAGTTTACTGTTGTAAGCGTCCAACATTAAAGTGTTTTTGTCATTAAATTGGTCGATATCAAAATCTGTAAAATTTAAATCACAGACCGAAAGTTCAAAATTTTCGTCATCTGACATATATAAAATTGGTGTCCCGTGAGTTCTGCAAATAATTGGTCTGAATTCGTAAATCAGACATTTTTCTTCAGCCAAAAATAAACACGAAGTTTCATCTTTTTCCGTAACATTTATATCTTTTAATTTATTATTTATTTTTCCTTTAATAGCATAAAATTCAATTGGTAAAATACTAAAATTCATACAACAAGAAGAACAGCCAATTTTACAATTAACCTGTTTTTTATGAATATTAAACAAACTTTCAACTAAAACATCAATTTCAGTTCTGATTTCAAAATACTTATCAAATAATTCGTATTCCATTTTTATTTTTTCTATGAAAATATTTTTAAGAAAATTTTAAACACTATTTAATTTTTTGTTCAGTAAGCTCTAGTGTCAACACCCTCATAAAAATTTATATATGATTTATTTACAACCTTATTACCTCCCGGTGTGGGATAATCTCCAGTAAAATACCAGTCGCCCAAATTTTTAGGACATGCTTTATGCAAATCTTCAACTTTCTGAAAAACGACTTTTATTTCGGCTTTAACTTCGTCAGTTTTAATCATCTGAGCAATTTTTGCCGAAATATCTTCGTCGGTAAAAGGTTCGTAAATTTCTTTTACATAGTTAATTATTTGTTCTTTAGGTAAATTTTCCTGCTTTTTACATTTTTCATAAACTCTGGTTAAAATATACCTCATTTTTTTTTCTTCAATTAATTCGATAGCTGCTCTAAACGCGATAAAATCTTGAAGTTTAGCCATATCAATTCCATAACAATCAGGATATCTGATTTGTGGAGATGACGAAACTACTATTATACTTTTGGGTTTAAGTTTATCCAATATTTTTATAATACTTAATTTTAGAGTTGTTCCTCTAACAATGGAATCATCAATTATTACAAGATTATCAATACCTTCATTTACTGTACCATAAGTAATATCATAAACATGTTTTACCAAATCATCACGGTCTTTATCCTGGGTTATAAAAGTTCTGAGCTTTATATCTTTAATTGCAATTTTTTCTACACGTGGACGATGCTGTATTATTTGCTTAATTTTTTCAATCGATAAAGTACCGTTTCCTTTGATAATCTCTTTGGCTTGTTCGTCTTTAGTATATTGTTCGAGAGCTTGAATCATTCCATAAAATGCTGTTTCGGCAGTGTTTGGAATAAACGAAAAAACAGTGTTGTCGATATCGTAATCAATAGTCTTTAGTATTTGAGGAACAAGTAACTCACCCAGTTTTTTTCGTTCATTGTATATTTCTTTGTCGCTACCACGAGAAAAATATATCCTCTCAAATGAGCATGATTTTACAGTTCCTTTTTCTAAAATAGTTTTAAACGAAACGTTTCCATCACGTTTTACAATAATTGCTTCTCCGGGATTTAATTCTTTTATGTCATCAAATTCGGCATCGAAAATAGTTTGTATTGCAGGTCGTTCTGATGTAACAACCACAACTTCATGATTGCAGTAATAATAAGCAGGTCTAATACCCCAACGGTCTCTTGTTACAAAAGCATCGCCATGTCCAATAATACCTGCAATAACATAACCACCGTCCCAGCGTTTTGCCGAACGATATAAAATTTTCTGTATATCAATATATTTCTGAATTAAAGGAGTACACTCATATTTTGTTTTGCCTTCTTGTCTCAAATTTGCAAAAATATCTTCATTTTCTTCGTCTAAAAAATGTCCTACATTTTCGAGTATTGTTACAGTATCATTATAATCTCTCGGGTGTTGACCTAAGTTTATTAGTTTTTCAAAAACTTCATCAACATTAGTTAAATTAAAATTTCCTGCCAAAGCTAAACATCTCGATTTCCAATTATTACGTCTCAACACCGGATGAATACTGTTTATATCATTTTTACCAAATGTTCCATAACGTAAATGCCCAAGCATAACTTCGCCTGCAAAAGGCAGATTTTCTTCAATCCATTTAATATCCGAAATCTTTGATGAGTTATCATTTAAAACTGAATTTTGGATATCTTGAATTTCTCCAAAAACTTTTCTGATTGGTTCTCTTTCATTTGACCGCGCACGAAATAAATATTCTTTACCTGTTATTGAATTTAATTTAAGCGAAACTAATCCGGCTCCATCTTGTCCACGATTATGTTGTTTTTCCATAAGCAGATAAAGTTTTTTTAAACCCCATTCCCAAGTACCGTATTTCTTCTGATAATATTCTAAAGGTTTTAATAATCTGATAAATGCAATTCCACATTCATGTTTTATCTGGTCGCTCATTTTGCTGATATTATTATTTATATTACAAAATCTGCTGCAAAAATATATTTTGTATTCGATTTAATAGTACTAAATGGTTATTTATTTAATAATCTCTGAAAAATATCAATACATTTTGATTAAAAAAGTAGTTAAATGAGTTTGTTGTAAGATTGAATTCAAACTGTTGTAATTTTGAAAACAATCTAAATTAAACTATGTTGCTATGTGTTTTTTAAATTTAACGAACAATTGTTATCTGTATCATAAATATATAACATACAATGAATATGCAACAAAAAAAAACGACGGAAATAATTCCGCCGTTTAAATATATAAATATTAAGGTTATGATAATATGAAAATCTATTGTTTTATAAATCTTTCAATTTTAGTTGTTTCGCCATCAACACATTTTATTACATAAACACCAACTGCGAACTCGTTAATATCAACTGTTGTCATTTCTGATTCAGTAACTATTGATTTTACCAAAACACCTTCGATAGTGTAAATGTTAACATTATTTTGTGCTCCTGTGTAGATATTTATAACATCAGATGCAGGGTTTGGATAAACATTTAAAGAAGTTTCAACTGTTTCGTTACCTGCTAATCTAACACCAGCAGCAAACGATAATTTTATATTTGGACGATTACTTGAAACTGTTCCTTTTGTAGTTGGTGCCCTTGAATCTTTTCTAATATAAATGTGTTTGCTAGTAGCTGTTGAATATCTAATTGAAGCACCAGTAGATGCACCTGTTCCTGAACCACCATAATTTGTTTCAACTAAAACCATTAGGTTACCTGTTGTATAGTTAAAAGGAGTAGTTAATGTAAATTCTTTCCATGCGTTAGCTGTTGTTCCTGCCATTGTACCTGTGTAAACTAATGTTGCTCCGGTTGTTAATGTAGCCCAAGTTGAACTTGTTATTTTTGTAGCAGTTGTTGTTTTAACATATATTTTTACAGGCACATTTGCTGTTGTAGTAACAGTTGGATACCAAGCTAATTTAGTTAAAGAACCTGTTTTAGCAATTTCTGCAGAAGTATATAAAGAAGCACTTCTTTCATAACCATAATAACTACTTAAAGGATAACCCTGAACTGAAGTTCCTGTTCCAACAGTAACATCTGTTGCAGTTCCACCACCGGTTGTACCAATAGTTGCAGTTGTTGAAGCTGTGTTTGTAGTTCCACCATTATCGGTAACTGTTAAAGATACTGTATAAGTTCCAGCAGTTGTATAAGTGTAAGTAGGATTTGCAGAAGTACTTGATGCACCGTTTCCAAAATTCCAAGCGTAACTTGCAATTGTACCATCAGAATCTGTTGAACCTGCACTACTGAACGTAATTGCTGTACCTGTTGAAGCAGAGTAAGGTCCGTTTACTTTAGCAACTGGAGCAACGTTTCCTGTGCTTCCACCTGATGTACCTAAACTAGCTCTTGATGAAGTTAAACAAGCCCACATTCTAGCTGATTGTCCGGCTGAAAACATAAACATACAAGCGTCATCAGTATAATCCATATAATTCATAAACATATCACTTGTAAATCCACCATTGCTTGTGCAAGATTTTTTTGGATAAACAGGGCAACCATAGTTTTCTGCTGCTGCTGGAGGAGTATCAGTTACATAATCAGTAGCATTGCAATTACCATCTCCCCAAATATGACGTAAATTTAAATAATGTCCAATTTCGTGAGTTGCTGTTCTTCCTTTATCAAAAGGAGCATCTAGGTAAAATGTAGAACTACCTGAGTAAGTTGCACCAGTTAATGGATTAACTGTTGTTCCGCAATACTGTGGAGAAAATACAACACCGTCTGTAGCTGCAGCTCCACCTGGGAATTGAGCATAACCTAATATACCACCACCTATGTTACAAATCCACATATTTAAATGAGTTGAAGGAGTAATTGGGTCAACACCACCTTGAGACAATTTTTTCATTGCGTCTGCTGTTCCCCAAGTTGTTTTGGTTGATGATTTACGTGTTACACCTGCTAAAACAAACTGTATTCCAGTTCCGTTTGCTTTTGTAAATTCCGAAGGAGTTCTACTTAGGTCAAAATTTGTTCCTCCATAATCAGCATTTAAAACATCAATTTGTGATTGAATTTGTGCATCGCTGATATTTTGTTGGGCTGTATTATAAATAACGTGTACATATACCGGAATTATTCTTGTTTCGCCTGCTTTTGAAAATGAACTGTAGTTTTCAATAAACTTTTCTGTGTACATTTCTAACTCTTCCATGTTGTCGTACATTTCAGGGGTGTTAGATATTTGTTCTAACATGTGGTCGTGTGCTGCACATGTACGTTGAGCCGATAGATTTCTTGAAGAAATCGTCAAAACCAAAATAACCGATAATAATGTAAATATTTTTTTCATATCTCTGGGGTTTTAATTTTTATTAATATTTAAACTTTGAACAAATTTAAGAAGATTTATAATACAAAAAATCCAATTAGTACATACAACGCTTTTGTATGATTGAATAACGATATAGAGGGATAAAATACGTTTGTAGTGTTTTTAATGTATTTTGTATAGATTTTAATGTCATTTGTAAATACAAAAAAGTTTAACCCCGAATGTTGATATTGAAATTATTATTCTAAATATTTGTTTATCTGATTAAATAAATATTATTATAATTGTTTCGCAAAAAAAATCATTAATATTTTTTTTTATATTTTGTTAGCTTTTTATGTGTAATATAAGGGTTTTTTTTAATGTTTTTCGGAATAAAAAATTGTATTAGTTGTTTAAGCAAATTAAGTGTTAAAAATAAAAAAAAAGAGGTTGTCATGCTGTAAGCAACTTGTAATTTTGAAATGAGCAAGTTATAATTTTAAACGTGAAAAACATAAAATATTATTATTTTTCAGATTTATAGTTTTGAGTACTTCTCAAATTCCCACGGGTTACTCCAGCTAGTGCGAGGTGTGAAGCTAGTCGGTGCAAAAAAATATTTGAAAATGGAAACTTCAAAAATGAAATTAAACATGTCAAAATAGAAGAAGATTCGCGTTACGATGGTTTTAAAGCAATTGCTACAAATATTGAAAAAGTGAATGTTCTAGAATTATTGGAACAATACAGTAATTTGTTTGAATTCGAACATGCTTTCAGGACAATGAAAAGTCATTTAGAAGTTCGTCGAATGTTTCACTGGACACAGAAACATATTGAAGGACATTTATCTATTTGTTTCATTGCATATACTTTTTTGAACCGTTTGCGATTACAAATGAATTGGAGTGAACAAAAATGTTTTCAGGTTTTGAATAAAATGCAAGTATCGCTTGAAGAACAAAAGTTTGATTGTTCAAAATTATATCTTTGCTCTGCAATGTCTGAAGATACCGAGTTATTAATCAGCAAAATGAATTTAAACAAATTTAATGATACTATTCCTTATGACTTGATATTAAGCAATATATAGTCATTTGTTGTGCGAAAGCAAAAAGTCAATTATTTGATTATATGATTTTTATGCTCTCAAACTGTCAAAGTCAAGAACTAAATCCTGAACCATCACCATAATATAAATCAATTAAATTTTGTTCTGATTGTTTTTGGTATAATTCTAATTGTACTTTTTTTTCTTCATAATCTTTATGACGTTTCTATTTCACTGACTTACGAATTTTTTTCCACGCAAATTTTAGTTTTTTTTAAATACCTTTTTAATGTTCTTGTTGATAACCTAAGTTTAATGTTGTTTTTTACACTACAAATTTATATTCTTGATTATTTGATATTTGAGTTTTTACTAAAATTCATTGTAGTGTATATTTTTTAGCACTACAGTTAATTATAAAATTTTTAACAAATTTAATTTAAGCATATTAAAAAGTAGTGTATAAAAATTGAGTTAAACTTAGGTGATAAAGATATATCTAATTCATCTTTAATATTTGAAATAACTTTTTTTATTTGGTTGGGATTTTCTATTACTAATTTCTTAATTTCTTCAATTTTATCATCATCCAATAAAGGTTTTCTTCCTTGTCCTTTTTCTGGATAAAGGCTTAAGATTCCGCTTTTTTCCCATTCATTGAACCAATTATTAAATTGTATTTAAATGAACATTAAAAATTAGAACTAATTGATTAATTGTAAAACCTCTATAAATAAACAAAATACATTGTGCTTTTTGTCTTGTTTCATGATTTTTACTTCAATTATAAAATCTTTGTAAAAGACTTTGGGTTTCGTAAGGTAAATTTTTAATAAATCTCATTATTAAATATTTTTTCAAATATACAAATAATTATGACATATTACTTGATTATACAATCGTTTTATTTATAGCTTTTTATTTGCTTTTAGTATGTAGTTTTAGGTGTAAAGCCATAAAAACCACTTTAACAATTTATTATATCCAAAGAAAAAAAAATACATAAAAAATAATTAATCTTAGCTCCTAAAATTCTAACTTTGGCAACAACATTATTAATAATTTTATAAATAAAATATGGCAAAACAATTAATAGAATGCGTTCCTAATTTTAGCGAAGGCAAAGATATGTCTATAATTAAGCAAATTACCGATACCATTGAGAAGGTTAGCGGAATAAAACTTTTGGATATCGACCCCGGAAAAGCAACCAACAGAACAGTTGTTACTTTTGTAGGCGAACCTGATGACGTAATTGAAGCTGCATTTGAAGCAATAAAAAAAGCTGCCGAAATTATCGACATGTCTAAACACAAGGGAGAACATCCACGAATGGGAGCAACTGATGTATGTCCTTTAGTACCTGTATCTAACATTACAATGGAACAAACTGCAGAATATGCTCGGAAATTGGCAAAAAGAGTAGGAGAGGAGCTAAAAATTCCAATATATTGTTACGAATATGCAGCTTATGAAGAAAAGCGTCAAAACCTTGCAAATTGTAGGGCTGGAGAATATGAAGGTTTACCTGAAAAACTAAAAAATCCTGAATGGAAACCCGATTTTGGACCAGCAGAATTTAATTCTAGAGCAGGAGCAACAGCAATTGGAGCACGTAATTTTTTGGTGGCATTTAATGTAAATTTAAATACAACTTCTACACGAAGAGCCAATTCTATAGCTTTTGATGTTCGAGAAGCTGGTCGCGTTATGCGTGAGGGTGACCCATTAACAGGAAAGAAAATATTAGATGAAAACGGAAATGAAATAAGAATACCCGGCAGTTTAAAAAAGACAAAAGCAATTGGTTGGTATATAGAAGAATTTGGTATAGCTCAGATTTCAATGAATTTGACAGATATTTCTGTTACTCCTGTTCATATTGCTTTTAACGAAGTTTGTAAAAAAGCTGACGAAAGAGGAATAAGAGTTACAGGTTCTGAACTTGTTGGATTAATTCCACTTCAGGCAATTTTAGATGCAGGTCGGTACTTTCTTCATAAACAACAACGTTCGTTAGGTCTTCCGGACGATGAATTAATTAAAATAGCAGTAAAATCTCTAGGATTAGACGAGTTAAAACCATTTAATCCAAAAGAAAAAATTATTGAATATCTGATTAACGAAGATAGTAACAGACCATTGGTTAACATGTCGTTGCTTAGATTTGTTGACGAAACATCGTCTGAAGTTCCAGCTCCCGGTGGAGGCTCAATAGCAGCATATTTAGGAGCTTTGGGTGTAGCTTTGGGCACAATGGTTGCAAATTTATCTGCACACAAAAGAGGCTGGGACGAAAAGTGGGAATTATATTCACAATGGGCTGAAAAAGGTCAGAAATATAAAAAAGAATTAATGTATCTTGTTGATGAAGACACTAAAGCATTTAATAAAATTATGGAAGCTTTTGGATTGCCAAAATCAAACGATGCAGAAAAACTTATCAGAAAAAATACAATTCAGGCTGCAACAAAATATGCTATCGAAATTCCATTCAAAGTTATGTCGCTTTCTTATAATTCAATGGAAATTATGAAAGTTATGGCTGAAATTGGATTACAGGCATCTGCAAGTGATGCTGGAGTTGGCGCTTTGGCTGCACGCTCGGCTGTTATGGGGGCTTATTTAAATGTAAAAATAAATGCACCTAGCCTTGATGATAAAGTTTTTGTAAACGAAATTATTTCAAAAGGTGCTGATATTGAAAATAATGCAAAAAGACTAGAAGAAGAAATCTTAGAAATAGTAAATTCTAAAATTAACTCTGCAAAATAGTTTTTTATTTCAATTGTCAACTATTGAATAATAAATGTTAATTAAGAGTTAAGAATTAAAACCGATTAATGTCATGCTGAAAGCATCTTGTGGATTTGAAATGAGCATGTTATAATTGTAAATATGAAAAACAAAAAGCATTATTTTTTCACATTAACAGTTTTGAGTTCTTCTCAAAAACCACTAGTGTTATGTCAAACATTAAATGACGCATAAATTTCAGGTGAAAATACCTGAAATGTGTTGTGAATGATGCACTTGTCAGGTGTTTTCACCTGACAACTTTAACTTGACATAACACTAGTTCGTTCTACGATGACAAACAGGGTTTTATTTTCATTTTTAAACTTCAACCCTTAGTTCGCGTACATAATTTATAACAACTTTGTAGATTTGGAAAATTTTAAATATTTTCCAAATCTTCTCACAAAGAATAAAAATATTTTTGCAAATTCTAACAAAAACATAAAAAGATTTGAATAGTTTAAATACACTTATAATATATTAAATATTAATTATTTTCACCAATTGGAATTCAATGTCGTTTAGTTAAGGTTTTCCAAGCTGTCATCCCTTGGGAACTCTTTGATGTAAGCAGTTAAGTTATAAAAAGTAAATCTAAAATGCAAAAGTATTGTACAATAAATTAACATTTTACAAAATCAGAATATGCATGAAAGAGATTTCAAGAAATGACAGTTTGTTTCTTTTTTCTTAACTAAACGACATTGAAT
>Ga0316608_1000806_pt1 | contig 13500 bp, 16 predicted proteins | sample MIS2016152B_MG_FD_207673 | JGI IMG/M metagenome (GOLD analysis project Ga0316608, IMG submission 207673) | Microbial mat bacterial communities from Middle Island sinkhole, Lake Huron, Michigan, United States - MIS.2016.152B | ecosystem: Environmental > Aquatic > Freshwater > Lake > Sediment...
ATTATAGCACTCTCAATCCTATCTGATATTATAATACAATAAGTACAATCATAAAATTATGGGTAAATATTATGGAAAAATTTAATCCAGAGGAAAAGTTAAGAAAATCTGTCATTAAATATTTAAAAGAACACACAACTAATGAAACTGCCAATTTTTTTGAATTGGGAACAGCGACAGTTTCACGTTGGAAAGCTCAATATAAAAACGAAGGAATATTAACTCCCGCTAAAAAAGGTGGAGCAACTTATTTTGTAGTCAGTGAGGAAGGAAAACAATTTCTCATTTCTGAAGTTGAAAATAAAAACGATATTACTTTAGAAGAACTTCGCCAAAAATACTTAGAAAAATTTAATGAACTAATTGGTGTTTCAACTATACATGGTCATTTAAAAAAGGCAAATATATCACTTAAAAAAAAAGCTTTTACGACCCGAAACAAGATGAAGAAAGAGTCCAACAACTACGACAGGATTTCGTAAAAAAGTTAGAAGATATTCCTGAAAAGGATAGGAATTTTCTTGATGAAACAGGTACTTGCTTAAATATGACTTTACAATATGCACGCTCACCTAAAAATGAAAGAGCGTATAGCGAGCGACCAACTTCACAAGGAAAACACTATACAACGCTAGGAATTATAGCCAAAGAAGGAATAACTTTTCATCATTCTTTTCAAGGCTATCTGAATAAAGATTATTTTATTTACCTTTTAAAATTATTTATTATTCCGATGTTTTCTAACACAAGTAAATATTTGATTATGGATAATTGCTCATCACATAATAATAATGATGTTAAAAATCTTCTTAAAGAAAATAATGTAAACTATCTTTTTACACCGCCGTACTCACCAGAATACAATCCTATTGAGTTGGCTTGGTCTAAATTTAAACAGTTTATTAAAAAGGTTAAGCCTAGATGTGAATTTCATTTATGGCTATCTATTTGTTCTGCGATTAAATCAATATCATTAGGTAATGTGAGTTATTATTTTAAATATGTTAATAATTTATATATCTGTTAGAGTTGAAAGTGCTATAGTTGCTCTTGTTTCGATTATATCTGCTATCGTTTCATCGATAGTTGCTTTAGTGGCTTTATGGTTTTCTATACTAAGTACTCGCCATACCCAACAAATAGCTATTAAGGAGTCATCAGACATTATTTTTAAAGAATGGTGGAGCGAAGAAATACGAGAACTAAGAAAATATTTTTTTCTTGAGTTTATACCACAGCACAGAGCTAAACTACTTGGAAAAGGTATGAAGAGCATTGAAAAAATCGTTCCAGAAGATATGGGAAGAGCAACAAGGTTGTGCTTTTTTTGATAGAATTGGATGGCTTGGAGCCGCAGGTTTTTTAGAAGTGGATTATGTTTTAGGACCTATGCAGCATGTGATGCGACGCACATGGATTGTAATGGAACCTCTTATTCAAAGAGAAAGAGAATTTACCTTAGATAAAACAGCCTTTGACCCTGTTTTTCAATATGGCTTTGAATGGTTGTTCAAACGCTCAAGTGAAACACAAAAGCATCAAGCTTATCTACTAAGGACGCAGTTTCTGAGTCCACATATTCACACTCGTAAAGAAATAGAGACACTTAAAGAGTATATAAACACTGATGAAGCCAACTTCTACCAATATTTACAGCAAGTATTAGACAATCCAAGAAGTGATAACTCGTAAGATAGGTAGAGTAACAACAACCCTCAGCAAAACCACTACAAATGACAAACAAACCCATTTACTGGAATGCTGACAAAAATCGCAAGCTGATTGAAGAACGCGGCATTTCATTTGAAGAGATTATTTTTAGCCTGCAAAACGGCGGTTTGATTGATGATATAGAACACCCAAATACCGAAAATTATGCCCATCAACGGCAGTTTGTGGTTAATATTAACAATTACGCTTATTTAATTCCTTATGTGGAATCCGAAACCGACATCTTTCTGAAAACCATTATTCCCAGCCGCAAAGCCACCAAATATTATCTTGAAAAAAAACCATGAAAAACATAATATTAGACCCAGAAGAACAAGAAATACTAGATGCGTTTGAAGCAGGCGAATTTCATTCTGTTTTAACACCAGAACGAAAACAGTTTATTGAAAGTTCAGCGCAATACACTTGCCAATTGAATCAAAATGTCAATATTCAAATTTCCAGCAGCGATTTAACCGCCATTCAAAAAGCCGCTTTGCAACAAGGCATTCCTTATCAATTATTAATGAGCAGTATTTTACATAAGTATGCTTCAGGAATGCTTTATGAATCGGGTTATGGTCATTCCTAAAATAGATAGGTAGAGTAACAACAAAACCCATCACAACCTTTTCTTTTTATGCTCTAACCTGAAAAAAAGGCGATAAAAAATGACTCTCTCAAAAGCAGTAAACTTTACGCTCAAAGAAAATGAAATTTCATTTATAACCGATATGGTCAAAAATGGTCGATTTGCAAATCGTGCCGAGGTGATTCGTGCGGGGCTACGTTTGCTAGAAGATTATGAATACCAGCAAAAAACCAAACGATTACAGATTTTAATCGCCCAAGGGGATGCCGATATAAAAGCAGGGCGAATGACGGAATACGCCAGTGCTAACGCATTAGCAAAACGCATCACAGGAGAATAGCCATTAAACCTTTGCGTTTAATTGTCACGGATACCGCCGAAATAGATTTGGCTGAAATGTACCAATACATCAAAGCTGAGAATCCAACGGCGGCAGACGATTTTATAAAAGATATGACAGATACACTGTTCAATTTAGCAGAGTTGGGAGTCACTGGGTCTCCACGCGATTGGATTAGTAACGGATTACGCGCTTTTCCTTATCGAAATCGCTGTTTTTATTTCCGAATTGTAGATGATGCAATGATTGTTGTGCGGGTATTGCATGGACGACAAGATATAAACGTGCAGGAATTTCCATTTAATTAACTCGTAAAATGGTCAGAGTAACAACAAAACCCATCACAACCTTTTCTTTTTATGCTCTAACCTGAAAAAAGGCGATAAAAATGTCCTACAGTGATTTTGACCTAAAAACAGTAAAACAAAACTTAAGCGTACATTTAACAGAACAGGAAAACTTGTTTGCATCCATTGAAAGTGTCGCTTTATCGTCCGTATTAAAAGAAATCCTAGCGGAAAATATTCCTTTAGCAGGGGCTATTAATACAGAAAAAGCCCGTTCAGAATTAATTATTTCACCTTTATTAGTTGAATTAAGAAAAATTTTAAAACACAAAATTAGTCTATTTTCAGGGATTGAATTTACCGTAGATAAAGAAAAAGGCTTAAATGGATTTTGTGATTTTATTATTAGTGCATCACACGAACAATTGTTATTAGTCAGTCCTGTGATTACCATCGTTGAAGCAAAAAATGAAAATATTATTGCAGGTCTTGGACAATGTATTGCAGAAATGGTTGCTGCAAAAATTTTTAATGAATCTGAAAATAATACCAAAATTAATACTATTTATGGTGTGGTCACAACAGGAACAGTATGGAAATTTTTGAAAATGCAAAATTTGAATGTGATGATTGATTTAGACGACTATTTTATTGAAAATCCCGATAAAATAATGGCTATTTTATTAACTATGATGATGCAAAACTCTTAACTAACTCAACAAAAAATCATCAAAATTTAGATGCTTGCAGATTTTAATCAAGCGAGGAGATACTGATATAAAAGCAGGGTGATTGACAATGCTAACACATTAACAACCCCCATCAGAACTACTTTAATCGCCTTAACATAATTGGAATTATTCATCCTGCAAATGAATCACTTGCGGTGAAATGGCAATAGGCAAAATAGCTAACCAGCACTACTGCTAACCAACCTGCAATTAATGAGCCGACCAACCCATCATAAGGGCTGACGAGATAAAAATAGGGGGAAAAATAATTGGGGTTAAAAAACATTTTTGTGAGTTTAATTTGCCACACCCAACTGGTGTGTAAGCCAATGCAGACTCCTAAACTGTGGGCAAATTGGGTACGAACTACGCCTAAAAACACACCAACCATCACTAAGGCGATAAAGGCTGACAGCATCGTCGGATTCAACCAATGGCTAATGGCTTCAGCAAACAGCACAAAGCCGCTACTAAACGTGATTTGTGCGTAAGCAATTTCGCGGCTGGTTTCTAAAAAATGCAGCGAGCCATAATAAATGCCTGCCAGCAGTATCGCACTCGCCGTGGTCAGTTTTTTTTGTAAACTGGTTACTAACAATCCACGAAATAAAGGCTCTTCAACGCAAGAAATCAGCAAGGATAGCAACAAGGCAAGGCTGGTTTTTTTGGCAATACTTGCCAGCGTCCAGATTTTTGTTTCATCAAAAACATTCACCCCTAAGTAAAATAATAGAGCAAAAACAGGCAGTAACGTGGCAAGTCCTGCAATAAAACCAATTCCCAGTTGCCGGATAAACAGGGCTTTTGTGGTAAATCCTAGCTCTGTCCAGGTTATGTTTAAATAACGGCGCAAAGGAAAAATACTCAACACCAAGAGAAATTGACTGAGACGGCTAATTAATTTGTTCAGGGAATAAATATCGCCGAAAATGTGCAAAATTCCATAGCCTAAAACACAAGCCAGCGCGATAGTGCTAAATAACACACACAGTGGCAGGAAGGCATAAAAGAGCAGTTTCAGAAAAGACATTCGCTTACCAGAGCAAATCATCGGGGATTTGATAAGCGGCATAAGGGTCATCTTCGCTTGTTTGCTGAGGTATTTGATTGAAAACCAGCACGGCATTGGTATCGCGCAGACGAATTTTTTCTGCCGCTTCGGCACTGACAACTTCGTATTTTTTGCCAAATTTAACAATTGCCCAGCGTCCTGACACTAAGTTGTCACGCATAGTTGCACTGACGTAGAGTTTTTTAACCAGGTTGCCATCGGTAAAATGATAGGTCAATTCACTCTCAGGGTCTTGCGGTTGTTTGTACTCCTCAATTAACTGCTTAATTTGCGCCACTAACGCCTTTTTTTCAGCTTGCTCGGCTTTTTGTTGATTCAACAGCCGGTCTTTTTCCAGTTGTAAGGCTTTGGCTTGTTGTGCGATGAGTTTTGCCTCATCCACTGCGGCAGTAGCGTTATGTTGCTGCTGTTTATGCTCTTTGCGCTTATCCGCTTTGACGGTTTTGGCTTTCGCGCTACTGACTAAACCCGCTTGCAGGAGTTGTTCTTGTAAGGATAATTTTGCCATGATAATTTAAAAGGATACGGAAAAAATAAACGCAGTAGCGTAACGATGTTTTATGAAAATAGCGTTAAAGTGACTTCTTGCACTTGTTCAGCAACGATTTTAAAGCCGCGCAGTTCTAACACACCTTTAGTATTGAGCGAAATAATCAAATACACCGCGTTTGAATCGTTGCTCATGGCGATGTCGGTAGAAGAAGGCAATGCCGCAGCAGTAGGGTGTGAATGATAAATGGCAAACAACGACTGCCCTTGTTCTCGCATGGTGACAACAGCGGCAATATGTTGTTTTTCATCAAATAAAAAATACTTTTCGGGCTGCTCTGCTACATTGTCAATCGGATAGCAATGAAAAACCGAGTCGTATTGCTGACTGATAATGCCGCACACTTCTTGATTCGGTGTACTTTGGGCGTGTTGCAAAAGTTGTTGGGTTAATTTAAGTGGCAGGGCGATGTGCATGACGTTCATCCTAAAAAATAAAAGGTTACGGATGCCATTGCGCACAAGTGACGCGCGGCTGTCCTGCTAAATCAAAGTGCGTTTCGATATTGGCATAGCCAAACGATTCAAAAATGGCTTGGACTTGTGCTTGCTGCCTAAAACCATGCTCGATTAATAAAAATCCTGTTGGTTTTAGATGTTTACAAGCCGCCTCTGCAATTTGAGAAATATCTTTCAAACCATTGTCCTGTGCAACTAAGGCTGCTTGGGGTTCAAAACGTAAATCACCTTGCTGCAAATGCGGGTCGTCGCTGGCAATATAGGGCGGATTACTGATGACAATATCAAAATCTTTATCGGCAATTTCCTCAAACCAGTCACTTTGGGCAAATCGAACTGTGCGGCAATGATGTTTATCGGCATTTTGTTTGGCAATTTTTAACGCCGCTTCACTGCTATCAACCGCTAAAATTTGCGCGTGTGGGCGTTCACTGGCTAAGGTGATGGCAATAATGCCAGAGCCTGTACCTAAATCAATGATTTTGCAAGATTTTTCTTTTTTAATCAGCGGCAAACACAGTTCAATCAGAAGTTCTGTATCAGGGCGTGGAATTAACACGTCCGGCGTGACTTTAAAATCGCGCGACCAAAATTCGCGCCCCCCCGTAATATAGGCAATCGGCGTTCCTTGTTGTCGTTGCTTAATCAAGGCTTTAAATTGCAAACGCTGTTGGGCGTGCAGTTGTTTTTTAGGCCAAGTGCGCAAATAGCTACGGTTTTTTTCCAAAATTTTGCACAACAGCACGTCAGCATCCAGTTCTGGACTCTCCGAGCTGTTTGCTAAAAGCTGACAGGCTTCAGTAAGGGCGGATTGAATATCTTGCATAGTGGTTTACTCGTCACCTAATTGCGTGAGCAGTTCGGCTTGATGTTCACTAATTAAGGGATGAATAACGTGTTCTAATCCCCCTTGCATAATTTCATCAAGTTTGTATAAAGTTAAATTAATGCGGTGGTCAGTGAGTCTGCCTTGCGGATAATTATAAGTGCGAATCCGCTCTGAACGATCCCCACTGCCCACTTGTAATTTGCGGGTTTGTGCTTGCTCGGCGTGATGCTTTTCTTGCTCGGCTGCCAATAAACGTGACTTTAATAACGACATCGCCCGCGCCCGATTTTTATGTTGCGAGCGTTCATCTTGGCACTCCACCACCACGCCCGTGGGAATGTGGGTAAGGCGAATTGCCGAATCGGTTTTGTTAATGTGCTGCCCACCCGCACCTGAAGAACGATAAGTATCCACCCGCAAATCGGCTGGATTAATCTCATAGTCATCCATCATCTCCACCTCGGGCATAATGGCAACCGTACAGGCGGAGGTGTGAACGCGCCCTTGCGATTCGGTTTCAGGGACGCGCTGCACGCGATGGACACCCGACTCAAATTTTAATTGCGAATACACTTCTTGCCCAGAAATTAATACCACAACCTCTTTGTAACCGCCATGTTCACCGCGATTTTCACTGACAATTTCAGATTGCCAACCTTGTCTTTCCGCATAACGCTGATACATTCGGGATAAATCCCCCGAAAAAATAGCCGCTTCGTCACCGCCTGTTCCCGCGCGTACTTCTAAATAAACATTGTGATTATCGTTGGGGTCTTTAGGTAACAGCAATATTTGTAATTGCCGCTGCAAATCTTCACGCTGTTGTTCTGCTTCAAACAATTCCTCTTTGGCTAATTCGCGCAATTCAGGGTCGGCATCTTTTGCCATTTCTTGTGCCATTTCAATGGTTTCTTGATTGGCTTGAAATTTTTTGTAGCAATCAACCAATGGCTCAATTTGTGCGTATTCTTGTCCTAAGGCGCGAAATTTGTTTTGATCCATTTGAACTTGCGGTTGTGACATGAGGATGGCAATTTCTTCAAAGCGTTCGGCTAAGGTTTCTAATTTTTGTTGGATAGAAGGTTTCATGCAATGTTTGAGTTTGGTAGTGTGTTAGAAGGAGCGATGTACAGTGCTTATTTTTGATTAAGGCAATTAAAAAGGCAAGTTTACAAAAAACATAACTTGGCAGGTCTGAAAAATTTAAAATTCCCGATAACTTTTGATTCATTATTTAACTACTTGTAGCGTGTTAAACGATGCGTCCAAATATAATCCGCAGACTGATAATAAGCCATTGTTTCTGTCACTAATTGCGCTTGTGTTTCAGGTGGCACCGCTAAATGTTTGCCTAACGGGTCAAGAATAACATCCACTTGTTGTTGCACCGATAAAAAGGCAAGTTTATTGGCTTTAAACAAGCCTAATTTTTGATAATTGCCAATTAAAGCCCGTCCCTGTTCTGGTTTTATTTTTAAAATATCTTGTCCAAAAAACCAACTGTCATAAGTAAAATTTAATAATCCTAATAGCGTCGGGGCAACATCAATTTGACTGGATAAAGTTGAAATAATTTGCGGTTTAATATGCTTAGGCGAATAAATAAACAATGGAATATGGTATCTATCCACAGGTAATTCAACTTTTCGCGCACTGCCACCGCAATGGTCGGCTACCATCACAAATACCGTATCCGCAAACCACGGTTTTGTTTTTGCCATTTCAATAAATTCATGAATGGCATAATCGGTGAATTTAACCCCGCCATTACGCGCCCCTTTTCCTGATGGAATGTCTATTTTTCCATCAGGATAAGTATAAGGGCGATGATTAGTGGTGGTCATAATTTGAAAAAAGAACGGCTGCTTTTTTTGATAATCACTATCCGCTTCTTTCATGGTGCGTTTAAAAATGACATCATCAGAAACCCCCCACGCATTGGCAAACGTAATTTCTTCTTGGGTTAAATCTAATTTATCAATAATGCGAAATCCATTTCCTGCATAAAAAGCATTCATATTGTCGAAATAGCCATTGCCGCCATATAAAAAAGCGGTGTCATAGCCTTTTTGTTTAAAGACATAGCCTAAATTAAATAGATGTTCATTATCAGGGCGTTTCACAATGGAATGCCCTGCGGTGGGCGGATAAGAAAGAGCTAAGGCTTCTAAGCCCCGAATAGTGCGCGTTCCTGTGGCATAAAATTGGGTAAATAATAAACCTTCTTTAAACCATTCATCCATAAAGGGACTAATATTTTCGGTATTACCAAAGGTTTTTAAATACTCTGCACTTAAACTTTCCACAGTAATTAAAATAACATTCAAATGCTTTTCAGGAGCGGCTGCTTTTATCGTGCGTTGGATGTTATATAACTGCGGATGCGTGGTAGGATTTCCTGATTGAGAAAGCAATGATTTAATAGTTGCGGATAATTGTTTATCATCGGCTAATTTATAAAAATTGCGATAATCTAATTCACTGTTTTTAAAGGCCGCAAAAAATTGATACGGACCATTAGCCGCTAATTCATTTAAGTATTTATTATTGTTAAATTCATGAAAAGATTGCCCCATACTTAAAAAAGATAATACAGGAACAGCAAATAAAGCGGCGGCAATTTTGCCTTTCCGCTGCCATGTTTCCTGTACGGTAAAACTAACAACCGCGTATGGTTTAACATACCAAAAACACAACACTGAAATCACCAATAAAGCCGTTACTATTTTCGGTAATGGATACGATTCAACAATGTTTTGAATAACTTCGGTGGTATAAACTAAATAATCAACCGCAATAAAATTAAAGCGTACTCCGAATTCATCCCAGAAAAACCATTCTGAGGCTAGAATAAAAAATAAGGCATAAATATTAATAAATAATAAACTGTAAATAAAATAGCGATGTCCGCGATGTTGATATAGCCCTTGTGGAATAAGGAGCAGATATAACATAAAGGGTATTAAGTAATAGCTTAAGAAACTAATATCACTAAGAATGCCTAATAAAAAAGCACCGATAATAGCAAAAATGCTGCTGTCAATTTCGCTCCATTGTTTGATAAGGAGTACAACCCGCAATAAAGCAAACAAAGGCAGGGCAATCAACAAAGCAAGGGACAAAATTGAAAAGCGTGATTTTGCCATAAATTTCATAAAAGCGGAGGGTAAATCCATTATTGAGTTTCCTACTATTTTTGAGAAACGTGACATTGTGGTAAATATTTTTACGCACTGCGCAACACTAAAAAATCGCCCAAAATCAGTGCATCCAATTGTGCAGCTTGAAAGGCACGAATGGCATCTTCCGCAGTACGCACAATCGGTTCTTCGTGCATATTAAAACTGGTGTTAATCACACTTGCCACTCCAGTCAGTGTGTAATAATCCTGCAAAATCGCATAATAAGCAGGATTGTCTTCTTGGTATAACACTTGTGGACGCGCCGTGTCATCGACATGAATTGCAGCGGGAATGGCTTTTTTTGCCAGTTCTGACGCTTGATAAGTGAGGGTCATAAAACGGGCGGCAAGGTGTTCAGGTTGCCAATCAGGAAAATAAGCGGCGGCGTGTTCGGCTAAAATAACGGGCGCGAACGGCATAAACTCAGTGCGCGAAAATTTGGCATTTAACCATTGATTAATGTTGGGGTCATTGCAAGCTGCCATCACGGTGCGATTGCCCAAAGCCCTCGGGCCGTATTCCATTTTTCCCGCCGCGCGAGCGACAACTTTCCCCGCTGCCAATAATTTAGCCACCTCTAAAGCAAGCTGCTCAGGTTGGGTAAATTCAAGTCCTGCTGCCTCTAATGCCGCTTGCGCGGTAGTTTGATTAATGTCTGTACCTAAATACACTTGTGTGCTGGATTGCGGCTGTAAGCCTTTGTTTAAACTGGCATATAAATGAAACGCTGCACCAGTGGCTAGTCCGCCGTCGCCCATATTCGGGTGAATATATAAATTCTCAATCTCGGGCAATGCCAATAAACGTTGATTGAGTTTCACATTAGCAAATACGCCGCCTGCTAACGCCAGTTTAGTCACTTTTAATTGCCGCGCTTGTTGCTGTATCCACGCACAAATTAACTGCTCGGTATAGGCTTGAATCCCTGCGGCAATATCTTCACGCGATAAATCGTGGCACAAATCGTGGATAACCTGTTGCCCCATTTGTCCTGCAAAACGAACCGACACCCGCGCTAACGTGGCATCGAATAAATGCTCCCAATCTTGCGCATTGGTGTGTTCTAACAAGCGCGACAACAAAGGCTGTGGATTGCCATAGGCGGCAAGCCCTAACACTTTTCCTTCATGGCGACTGGCTTTAAAACCAAAAAATAAAGTCACCGCTGAATACAGCAAACCGATACTGTTTAAATAATGTAAGTGTTCGTGATGGTGTAGTTTGCCATTCTCGCCCGTCCACACCGACCCCCACGAAAAATCGCCCACCCCGTCCAAGGTTATGACACCGACCCGCTCTTTTGCAAAAGGGCTAGCATAATAAGCCGAAGCAGCGTGGGCTAAGTGATGTTCAACCGTGTGGGTGGGTTTTTCTGCTAATACTCCTTCAGGTTGCGGGCGCGATTTTAATAAACGACTAAACCTGGAAAACTGCTGTTTCCAATAAAACTGCTTCAGTTGCGGGTCTGTTTTGGCGTGTTTCCCCACCTGTTGAAAAAAACGGTCTAAATACCGACGTTGTTGCCAACGTGATAAATTCGCTAAGGCAATATAATCGACCTCAGTTGCTTTCACATTTGCCAACGCTAGCACTTCCGCAATCGCTTGATGCGGATAGGCACTGTCATTTTTGATTCTGGAAATCCGCTCTTGCTCAACCGATGCCACTATTTTTCCGTCTATCAAAACTGAGGCAGCACAATTGTGATGGTGACTATCGTTAATCCCAAGAATAATCATAAAAACTCCAAAAAAGCCGTGTTAAAGCAACGGCAAAGTCAGCGTGTGACTTGAAAAATTAAAAAAAGGGTGGGGTCAGAAAATTGTGGCAATTTCACTGTCAGGTGTTTTTGTAAAGAATTTTTCAAACTCCGCTGCCGCAAGCGGATGGGCAAATAAATAACCTTGTCCATAATCGCAACCTGCCTGTTGCAATAACTCACGCTGCTCGGTGGTTTCAATCCCTTCAGCAATCACTTTGATGTCCAGTTTATGTGCCATCACAATAATCGCCTCACACAAGGCTAAATCATTGGAATTTGCTTGCATATTACGCACAAAGGATTGGTCAATTTTTAGATAATCAATATTAAACTTTTTTAAGTACGACAAGGAAGAATAACCTGTGCCAAAATCATCTAAAGAAATTTGAATCCCTGCGGCACGAAACTTTAACAGTTGCGCAATAATAGTATCACTGGTATCCATTAATAAGCCTTCGGTAATTTCAATCACAATCCCTTGTCCTGACAAACCGATGTTTTCTAAATGTGCCAACCACTCATCATGGTCATTTTGTGAGGTTTGAAACTGCACAGGGGACTTATTAATGCTGATTTGAAACTGGGACTCATAGTTATCCCGCCACTGTTTCACTTGAGCAGAGGCTTGTTCAAAAACCCAATTGCCAATTTTTAAAATCATATCGGTTTCTTCAGCAATCGGAATAAAAGAAGCGGGGCTGATTAAGCCATGCTCAGGATGCTGCCAGCGAATCAACGCCTCGGCTTTACGCACTTTGCCATTTTGCAACTCAACTATCGGTTGATACAACAAACAAAATTGATTTTCTATCAAAGCATTACGCAAATCAGTGGCAATCCGCATCCGAATTTTTGCCGCTTCCTGCATAAAGGGAGCGTAATAACTGTAGCGATTGCGCCCTTGATTTTTCGCGCTGTACATCGCTTGGTCAGCACTTTTAAGTAAATCCCCTACCGCTTCTGCATCATCGGGATAAAGCGCGATGCCAATACTGGCAGAAATATAAACTATCTCATCATGAAGATAAAACGGCTGTAAAAAATGCTGCAAAATGGTTTGGGCAATCACGTCAATCGGAGCTAAATTATGCAGCGACCCTAGAATCACGGTAAACTCATCACCGCCTAATCGCGCGACAACGTCCGTTTCACGCACACACGCACACAATCGCTGTGCCGCTTGTTTAAGCAACACATCGCCTGTTTCGTGACCCAAGGTTTCATTCACTTCTTTAAAGCGGTCTAAATCAATAATCAGCAGTGCCAATGGCAAACCTGCCCGACTACTTTTTTTAATTTCTTGCTTTAACTGCTCTTGAAACATTTGCCGATTCGGTAATTCGGTTAATAAATCCAAATGCGCTTGTTTCCAAATCAAGGATTCAGATTCTTTTTTGTGGGTAATATCAGAAAATAATGCCACCCGCCTATCAACCGAACCATCGGCATTAAAAATAGTATTGATAGTCAGCCATTCGGTGTAAAAATCACCGTTTTTTCGGCGATTTAAAATTTCACCTTGCCAGCCGCCTGTGGTATTAATCGACTGCCACATCGCTTTATAAAAACTTTTGCTTTGTTGACCTGACCCCAAAATACGGGTTGATTGCCCCACCACCTCGTCTAAGCTGTAGCCTGTTAGCTTGGTAAATGCAGGATTAACTGCGATAATTTTACCGTGCGCATCCGTGACAGTAATCGCTTCACTGCTGTTTTGATAAACCAACTGGGCTAATTTTTGCGCTTCATTAAACCGACTGCGTTCAATGGCAATCTCACATAACGCAGCAGTTTGTTGTAATATCCCCAAATCATTGTTATGCGCCTCTCTTTTCTGCCGATGATAAATCGCAAAAATACCTAATAACTTCCCTTGCCTATCTTTAATCGGTTCGCCCCAATAAGAAACTAACTTGGCTTTCATGGCTATAAACCGATGATTTTTCCAGTCTGGGTGAGTTTGAATATCGGCAATCAAAGTGCGTTG
>Ga0316608_1000810_pt1 | contig 13456 bp, 11 predicted proteins | sample MIS2016152B_MG_FD_207673 | JGI IMG/M metagenome (GOLD analysis project Ga0316608, IMG submission 207673) | Microbial mat bacterial communities from Middle Island sinkhole, Lake Huron, Michigan, United States - MIS.2016.152B | ecosystem: Environmental > Aquatic > Freshwater > Lake > Sediment...
AGCTTTTCAAAAAATTCTTCTGTCATCTTTTTTGTCAAATATACAAAACCCACACAATTGAGGGTAGAACCAAAAAACTAAAACATCTCTTTTTCTTGCTTCTATCTTGTAATTCCCGTCAAAGTCTGTTGTGGTTTGTCTTTTAGAACCTTTGACTGTAACAGAAACCCCTGGAATTGGAACTTTTCCATCGGTAACAATTCCAGATATTATTTCGGTTTTGTTTTTATTAGTTCCATTCTTTTTGGTTTCTTTTGTCTTTTCTTCTTGAATTTTATTATCCGTTTGTTCCATTTTTATAGCTTCTTGTGCTCTTGATATTTGGTTGCCCAATCCTAAAAATGCAATAATAGAAGACAATGCTATCATCCAAATAGATCCTTTCTCTTTTGGGATAACGAGATTACGGTTCAGTTGTTCGGTAGTAAATCGTCCACAAACTTTTGAATTTTGATTGTAATATTTTACAATTTCCATGTCAGAAAAAGTGGTAAAATCTATTACGTTTTTTTGGCAGGAAGCACAAAATTTTCCATTTTCGGATAAACTCATTTTTTCCCAGTTTTCTCCGCAAGGTTTTGAGATAGAAATTTTGATTTTGTTGGTCATCTTCGTGTTTTTTTTAAATTTTATTTATTTTAAACAAATGATTAATCTCATAAAAGTAATTATTATTTCAAAATAATTTTGCACTTTGAATAATTATGTAAAGAAATGTTATTTTTCCAATTATATTTGAAAGTTATGATAAATGTCACTTTTCGATATAAAAGATTTTCGTAATATTACTACATCAAATATTTTAGATGAGAAAAATAAAATACAAAAAAGAGAGAAAGCTTCAACCTTATAATTTGGAATATACCGGAATTCATAAAAAAACAGATTCAGAAATGCAACTGTTTGTTTATGACGATTCTAATCTATCTGAATATGAGGATTTTAACGTTTCTGATTTAGAAAAATGTATAGATACAAATAAAATCAACTGGCTGAATATTCACGGTTTAAATGATATCGACTTTTTGAAATCGATTAGTGATTATTTCAAAATAGACCACTTTATGCTTGCCGATATTTTGAATACCACCCGAAGAACAAAAATTGAAGAACAACAAGATATTTTATTTTTTAATATTAAATCCTTGTTGCCCTCAGAAAATTCAGATAATATCAGTGCCGACCAAATTAGTTTTTTAATAAAAGACGGAATCATCATTTCTTTTCAAGAAAAAAGAAGTGATTTTTTTACGCATATCAGGGAACGAATTAGAACTCATTCGGGAGTTGTTAGGACTAAAAAAGCCGATTATTTGCTGTATATTCTTTTGGATGCCATTATGGAAAATTTCTATATTACCATCGAAAATGAAGAAGATAAAATTGAAGGATTGATTGATTTGACTAAAAGTAGTACCGACCCAATAATTCTTGAAAAAATTGAGAAACACCGAGATAATTTTAATTTCCTCAAACGCTCCATTATTCCGTTACGGGATTCTTTATATGACATAAAAAGCATCAAAGACGACGATGTTTTTAATGCCATTGCAGCAGAAAATTTCACTTTTTTTTCCAGATTATACCAAAAAAGTTTGGAACTGTTGGAACAAATTGATTCAGATATGGTTTCATTGGAAAGTGCCTCTAATTTCTTTTTCTCGGCACAAACCCATAAGATGAACGAGATTATGAAAACACTTACGGTTGTTTCGACCATTTTTATACCGCTTACATTTATTGTGGGTGTTTATGGTATGAATTTTAAATATATGCCCGAATTACAATACGAACACGGCTATTATACTGTGATCGGTGGTATGATTTTGATTGTTTTTGGAATGTTATTTTATTTCAAAAAACGACATTGGTTTTAGTAATTTCAAAAAAAAAGAATCTCAATATAATAAATTTTAAAAAATAATAAAATGAACAAAGCGATATACATCGCAACAAGCGAAGAAGATAGCGGAAAATCTATTGTTACTTTGGGTTTAATGAGTATGCTGATTGGCAAAACTGCTAAAGTTGGTTATTTCAGACCCATAGTCGAAGATTTTGAGGATGGAAAACTGGACAATCACATAGAAACGGTTATCAATCATTTTGCATTGGATATTTCCTACAATGATGCTTTTGCCATCAAAAAAAGCAAATTAATCAAGAAGAAGAACAAAGGAAAAATTGGAGAAGTAATCGATTTGATTATTGAAAAATACAAACAACTCGAAGAACAATTTGATTTCGTTTTGGTCGAAGGTACAAGTTTTACCGGAGAGGGAACGGTTATCGAAATGGATATGAATGTGCTTATCGCCAAAAACCTTGGAATACCTGCGATTATTGTTGGCTCTGGAGTCGGAAAAACCCTAGATGAATTATCAGACAGTTTGGGTCTAGCTTATGATTCTTTTAAACAAAAAGAGGTAGAAGTTTTGGCGGTTATAGCCAATAAAGTGCAACTTCAGAACATAGAATTAATAACATCAGGTTTGAAAAAAAACTTGCCCGAAGGCGTTTTAGTCAATGCTATTCCAATAATTTCTAGCTTGAATAACACTACTATTCAGGAAATTGTAAACGAATTAAATGCGCAAGTTTTGTTTGGAGGAGACTTTCTAAACAACCAAATATCGAGTTTTAGTGTGGGTGCAATGCAATTACGAAACTATTTGATGCACCTAAAAGAAAATGGTTTGGTCATAACTCCTGGCGATAGAGCCGATATTATTTTGGGTGCTTTACAAGCCAATGAATCCATAAATTACCCATCTATTTCGGGAATCGTTTTGACTGGAAATATCATTCCTGAAGATACAATTCTTAAATTAATCGAAGGTCTTTCGCCAGTGGTACCTATTATTGCAGTCAAAGAAGGTACTTATGTAATATCAAATAAAATTGGAGATATTAAGCCTAAAATTTATTTCAATAATACTCAAAAAATCCAAACTTCTATCAATACTTTTGAGAAATATGTTGATTTAGACCGATTAACCGAAAAATTTATCAAGTTTGAAGCGGAAGGTATGACTCCAAAAATGTTTCAATATAATTTGGTCAAAAGAGCCAAAAAACACCGTAAACATATCGTTTTGCCAGAAGGGAACGATGACAGAATTCTGATTGCTGCAGCAAGATTGTTGTTGATGGATGTGGTCGAAATATCAATACTTGGCGATAAAAAACAAATTGTAAGCAAAGTAGCTGATTTAGGTTTAGATATGGATTTTACCAAAGTTCATATCATCAATCCACGAAAGGATAAAAATTATGACGATTATGTAAATACCTATTATGAGCTTAGAAAAGAGAAGAAAATTACATTAGAAATTGCCAAAGATTTGATGGAAGACGGTTCGTATTTTGGTACTATGATGGTGTATAAAGGTCACGCAGACGGAATGGTTTCTGGGGCTGCACACACGACTCAACACACGATTTTGCCTGCTTTGCAATTCATCAAAACAAAACCCAATTCCTCGGTAGTTTCGTCTATATTTTTTATGTGTTTGGAAGATCGCGTTTCAATTTTTGGCGATTGTGCTATTAATCCAAATCCAACCGCAGAACAATTGGCAGAAATTGCAATTTCATCTGCCGATTCAAGTTTGGCTTTCGGAATAGAACCCAAAATAGCAATGCTTTCTTATTCATCCGGTTCATCTGGAAAAGGTGATGAAGTAGATAAAGTAAGAGCTGCAACCGAAATTGTAAAAAATAAACGTCCCGATTTAAAAATTGAAGGACCCATTCAGTATGATGCTGCTGTAGATTTAGCAGTTGGTCAAAGTAAAATGCCCAATTCAGAAGTAGCGGGTCACGCTAGTGTATTGATTTTCCCCGATTTGAATACAGGAAACAACACCTACAAAGCGGTTCAAAGAGAAACTGGAGCTTTGGCAATTGGTCCAATGTTGCAAGGATTGAACAAACCTGTAAACGATTTGAGCAGGGGTTGCACCGTTGATGATATTGTAAATACGGTTGTTATTACAGCCATTCAAGCGCAGGGACTTTAGATTTTAGATTTCAGATTTCAGAATTTAGATTAGAAAATAGTATTAAGATTTGAGTATTAAGTATTAAGACGGTTTTTAAATTTAAATTTTAAAGAAAATAATATACAACATATCTTCCCAGTCTCCCACTCCTTTGGAGAGGGTCGGGGAGAGGAAAATAAGCAAAAAATGAAAATAGTTATAATAAACTCAGGGAGTTCTTCCATCAAATACCAATTAATCGAAATGCCTTCGGCGGCAATTATTTGTTCGGGAATGATTGACAGAATTGGATTGGAATCGTCAAATTTAAGTTATGTTACCAAAACAGATAAAACAGAAAAAACGATGCCTATTGCCAATCATAAAATTGGTTTGGAAAAAATAGCCACACTTTTGATGGACGAAAAAGTGGGCGTAATAAAAAGTACTAAAGAAATCAATGCTGTGGGGCATCGTGTCGTTCACGGTGGCAGTGATTTTTCGGATACCACCATAATCAATAGTGAAGTTAAAGAAAAAATTAAACAACTTTTTGATTTGGCTCCATTGCATAATCCTGCAAATTATGAAGGGATTGTGGTTGCGTCAGCAATTTTTGAAGAAGCTACTCAAGTGGCTGTTTTTGATACTGCTTTTCACCAAACCATTCCGGTTGAAGCCTATAAATATGCCATTCCCAATTATCTTTTAACGGAACATAAAATTCGCGTGTATGGTTTTCACGGAACAAGTCACAAATATGTTTCAGAGAAATCCATCGATTATTTAGAGAATTCATCCAAAATTATAACAATACATTTGGGCAACGGTTGCAGTATGGCAGCAATAAAAGACGGAAAAAGTATTGAAACAACATTAGGTTTCGGTCCAATGAATGGTTTGATAATGGGAACTCGAAGCGGAGATGTTGACCAATCGGTTATATTTCACATGGTAAATGCTTTGGGTTATTCTTTGGCTGAAGTAAATACGATGTTGCAAAAACAAAGCGGAATGTTGGGTTTAACAGGTTTCAGTGATTTGCGAGATATTGAGTCGAATGCCGAGCAAGGAAATACAGATTGCCAATTGGCTTTGCAAATGAATGCGTATCGCATCAAGAAATATATTGGTTCTTATGTAGCTGCTTTGGGCGGATTGGATGCTATTATTTTCACTGCAGGAATTGGAGAAAACTCCTCATACATTCGGAAATTAGTTTGTACCGATATGGAATATTTTGGACTAGAATTGGATTTAGACAAAAACGAATTGCGTTCCGCAGCTATCCGTGAAATCAATTTGCCACAATCTAAAGCCAAAATTTTAGTAGTTCCAACCAACGAGGAAATTGAAATCGCCAATCAGGTTTTTGGTTTGCTTTCGAGTTAAAGACGAATAGGTTTAAACCTCAAAGGTTTTTCATAACCTAAATTTTTACAAATTCCTGCTTTTTATAAAAAATATTATCCACTATTTATTGGTAGGAAAAAATATTAAACATACATTTGTGGCTACATTCAAAAATTCCGGAAAAAATGTTTGATTTTACACAGTATTTAGGCTTTTTGCTTTTCTTGACCGTTCTAACTATAGGATTTTGGTTGATGTTTTTCTTGGTTGGTTTCGTTTCCTATTGGGTTGGCGGAGCTACTTGGGAAGCATATAAACAGAAAAAAGCAAAAAAGAAAGCAGAAGAACAATCAGTTTAGTTTGATTGTCTAATAAAAAAAAGTCCCATTCCTTTTGTGAATGGGACTTTTTTAATGAACTTAATCGAGTTTCTATGGACTGAAAACTGACACTGAAAACTGATTACTTTTTAATGTCCTCCACTGATTTTTTTATCAAAATCAATACCTTGAGCTTTAAGAATTCCGCTTACTTTCCAGGCATAAAATGCTAAGTAAGCAAAACATAAAACGCCAACTATATAACTGTTTTGAATTCCAATACTGTCGGAAACAAATCCTTGTAACCAACTTACAATTCCACCACCCATAATCATCATAATCAAGAAACTACTTCCCTGACTAGTATGTTTACCTAATCCGCTAACCGCTAAAGTAAAAATACAAGGCCAAAGTGTGCTACAAAATAATCCAACACTTGTGAAAGCATAAACACTTATCATTCCGGTTGTAGCCATTCCTGTAAACAAGGCTACAATTCCTAATGCAGAAAAAATAAGCAACATTCTAGCAGGATTTCCTTTACTCGCCATATCAGCAGCAATTAATACCAAAATAATTAATCCATAAATATAAAAAGGAGTTAAATCGTGTTTTGCAATAGCATTCACAAACAAGAAAACACCAAAAGCTATGTAAGGAGCTATGAAGCGTAACACTTTTTGGGTAGTCATATTATCCGTGAAAGCTTCGACAGCCCCAGTCCATCGACCAATCATTAAACTCGCCCAGTACAAGGAGATATAAGGAGCAATATCGCCAATGGCAAAACCTAATTTTGTTTCCATATAAGCGGGCAAATTACTTGCAGTAGAAACTTCGACACCAACGTAAAGAAAAATAGCAATCATTCCCATAACCAATTGTGGGTATTGTAGAGCGGAACTTTTCAATGAAGCAACATCTTCCATAGAATCTTCAATGGTTTCTGGATGCTCTGGCAAGGATGAAAATTTCAATAAAACCGCTACCATTAAAAATGCTAACCCTAAAATTAAATAAGGGATTTTAACGCTTTCGATACTCATGTCCGTATTTCCTGTGGATGCAGCTCCAAAAATAGCGAAGCTCACAATTAATGGTCCAATGGTAGTTCCAAAATTATTAATTCCTCCTGCCAAAGTCAGTCGCTGTGAGCCTGTTTTTATGGGACCCAAAGCAATTGCTAATGGATTGGCGACGGTTTGTTGCAATGAAAATCCCAAACCCACAGTGAATAAACCTGCAAGCATTAAAGGATAAGAACCCGTATTTGCGGCTGGATAAAACAATAAAGTTCCCAAAGCCGAAATGACTAATCCAAGGGCTAATCCGTTTTTGTATCCAATTTTATTAACTAAATCTTTTCCAATTAATAATGAAACCCCTATATAAATCAACGATCCTACCGTGTATGAAATATAGAAGGCAATAGAAACAAATTGACTTTGGCTTTGCGTTAAATCAAATGCTTTTTTAAAAACAGGGATTAAAATATCGTTACTAGCAGCAACAAAACCCCAAAAAAAGAATACGGTTACGAGGGGAATAAATTGTCCCCAATTGGTTTTAGAATTTTCTGAATTCATATTTAATTAAGTTATTTAGTGAAGTGGTTTATTAATTATTTATTAGAAGTAAGTGAAAAGATAATTGGATAAATATAATATATTTATCGGTATAACTACTAAATTAAAGTAATCAATTCACCATAAATGAAATTATTACCCAATTTGAAATTGCTGTTCCCTTTCTTTAAAACCACGTTTTTCAGAATTATATTGTGTTTGAACGAAGAATTTCCGTTTTTTATGGTGGTTACTTCGATAATTCCACCGTCAACGGCATCCCATTCTTCGATAATTGAGGGAATTGTAGGAGCAGTTGTGTTACAAAAATAGCTTGAAGAAAGTAGTCCTCCGTGTAAACGATAGGTTAATTTGTTTTTAACTGAACTTATAATTGCTGTTCTAGGAGTGTTCAAAGGGGTTTCTGAATTCTCAATCAAACCTGAATCTATATTGTCTATTGTCAATGCCTCGCTATTGATGTAATTGTAAAGTTGTTTTGAAGTTACGCATTGTTTGACCTCTTCTAGAAAACCAAAAGGGAGTTTATTTGTTAATTCAGTAATTTTATTTCCAAAAGAGAGTGTATCTTTATTTATTTTTGTTCCATCTTCTTTGTCAAATATAATGTCTTTGAAAGCAATATTGTGGTTGTAACCCGTAATTCTTGAACTGTTGTTGGTTGCATCTGTGGTCTTAATAGCGGTGGTAACTATTTCTATTTTTCCCGAACTAGCAGTCCATTGGTCAATAACATAAGGTTTTGCGGGTGGAATTGTGTTGCAAATATTGTTTGTGGTAACAATTCCGTCATAGAAACGATACACCAGCCTATAAGTTGAATTATCAATGTTTATAATCTTTGGAGATTTTGGGTCGGTGGTTGGTTCGTTTTCAAAAACAGTTTTAGGAATTTCAAGCAACAGTGCTTCCTTTTCATTCAATCTGTATATTATATTATTGGAGGGACAACTCTTTGTAGCCGCCTTTCCAAAATTAATAGTTTCTAAGGTTAGATTACCGTCATCACAGCCGTTTAGCAAGAGCATAAAAATTATTAAGCTAAAAAATCTTTTCATTTTCATAAATGTTTGTAGCAAATTTAGTGAAAAAATTCAAATAACTTGTGCAGAATTCGCAATTAATATTTCTTAAGTTTGTGCCAATGAAATTGCAGCAAACAAATCGTTTGAGTCTGCAACCATCAATAAAAGGAGCGATTCCATATATGACCGATAAAAAACTACTTTTGCATATATGAAAAAAGTATATCTTGATAATGCCTCAACTACCCAAGTTCGCCCTGAAGTAATTCTGGAAATGACAAAAGTTTTGACAGATGATTTTGGAAATCCATCGTCAATACACAGTTTTGGACGAAATGCCAAAAGTGTTTTGGAACTTTCCAGAAAGTCGATTGCCAAGAGTTTGAATGTTGCTGCACAAGAAATCATCTTCACTTCTTGTGGCACCGAGGCCAATAATTGGATTCTTCGTTCCGCAGTTCGGGATTTGAAAGTGGCTAGAATCATTGTAAGCAAAATAGAGCATCACGCTGTTTTACATACAGTTGAATCTTTGCAAAGAGAGTTCAATATCCAAGTTGATTATGTCGCGGTAAAACCCAATGGAGAAATTGATCTTACTGATTTAGTAGTTTTGCTTTCCCAAGATACTAAAACTTTGGTCAGCTTAATGCACGTGAATAACGAAATTGGAACCATTTTGAATGTTGAAAAAGTGGGGCGAATTTGTGAGCATTACAACGCATTATTTCATTCGGATATGGTACAATCTGTCGGGAAAATTGAAATGGATTTAAAGTCTTTTCCAATCCATTTTATGGTGGCAAGTGCTCATAAATTTCACGGCCCAAAAGGAATTGGATTTGCTTTTGTTAAGAAAAATTCAGGTTTACAACCTTTGTTTTTTGGTGGCGAGCAAGAAAAAGGTTTGCGTCCCGGAACCGAAGCAGTGCATCAAATTGCTGGAATGGCAAAAGCTTTGGAACTTTCTTACGCTAATTTAGACACCGAAAGAAACCACATTCAAGAATTGAAAAATTATCTAATTTCTCAGCTTGAAATCGAATTTCCATCTTTTGAAATTAATGGAAATCTCGATGGGATTTATACTATTTTGAATATTTTATTACCATTTTCAGACGATAAAACCGCAATGATTTTGTTCCATTTAGATATGAAAGGAATTGCGGTTTCTCGAGGTAGTGCCTGTCAATCAGGCAATGTAAAACCTTCGCACGTATTGGCTGAAATGCTTTCAGACGAAGATCTAAAAAAACCAAGTTTGCGGATTTCTTTTAGTCATTTCAATACCAAAGAAGATATTAATTTGTTGATTACTGCTTTGAAAAGTATAAATTAAAAAAGCTTACTTTTTATCTTCTTGCTTTTTTGCTGCCTTTGCTTTCTCTTTTTCTTGTTTTTTGAAATAGCCACGAAGCAGAAAATTATGTTTCATTGCTTCTAAATCTTCGTTTAGTTTTATGCTGGCAGCATTGAGATTGGTCATTGTTGAATCAATTTTTTTTACTAATTTCGGGTCGTTTGCTAGGTAATTCAAAGTGCCTTTTCCGTCTTTGATATTCAGAATTGTGGCGTTGATATTGGTTACAACTTTATTAATTTCTGAGGAAGATTTGTCTAAATTAGCAATAGTATTTTTCAAATTATTGGCTACAGCCGTGTCTTTTATAACTCCCAATATATTGTCTTTTTTGTCAAGCGAAACTATAAGTCGGTCTATTTTTGCGATAGATTCTGACGCACTTTTAGAGGTTAATTTCAAATAACGCATCGTTTCTGCTAAGTCTCTCGAAATTAGTGTGTCGTTGAGTAATGAGCCTAAAGTTCCTTTTCCTTTTATGATTTTATCGGTAATTGTAAGCAAATTTGCAGTGAGCGTTGCCGCATTTTTATTGGTTATGCTAAGGGTACTCAAAAGATCTTCGGTTCGAATTCGATTGAAAGATTGAATCTCATCTCCTGATTCAACTGAAGGCAGATTTCCTTTTCCGGGAATAATATTGATAATCATATTTCCTACTAAACCATCGGAACTAATAGTTGCAATTGCATCTTTTTTGATGTAAGAAAAAACGGCTTTGTCAATATTCATTTTAACCTTTATTGTGGTATCGTTCACCATTTCAATTCCTCGAACAGTGCCAACACTAATTCCAGAATAGCGAACATTATTGCCCAATTGTAGTCCATTGACATTGTTGAAAACTGCTTCCAAATTATTAGTTTTGCCAAACATTTTTTGCTTGTCGCCAATAAAATATACGGCAAGAATGAAAATCAATAATCCTGAAATTACAAAAAGGCCTAAGTTAATTTTTTGTGCAGCTGTTTTTTCCATTTTTATATTATTTAAAGAATGCTTGAATTTTTGGGTCTTTTGAGGCATTTAATTCTTCAAAAGTACCTTCGGCATAATTAATTCCATCGACCAATAAAATCATTCGATTCGAAATGGCTCTTGCACAATCTACATCGTGAGTGATAATGATAGAGGAAGTGTTGTATTTTTTTTGAACGGATTGCATTAACAAAATTATTTCTTTAGCAGTTATTGGATCCAATCCCGTTGTGGGTTCATCGTATAGAATGATTTTGGGTTGCAAAATCAAGGTTCTTGCCAGTGCAATCCTTCGTTTCATTCCGCCTGAGAGTTCTTCTGGCATCAAATTGATAGTGTTCGCCAAACCTACATTTTCAAGGGCTTCCAAAACTAAAGGTTTAGTATCTTTTATTTCTCCAAACTTTTTGGTATGACGTCGCAACGGAAATTCTAAATTTTCACGAACGGTCATCGAATCATAAAGTGCACTTCCTTGAAAAAGAAAGCCAACTTCTGTTCGTAATTCGTCCAATTCATCGCGTTCCAATTGGTTAATATCCTTGCCCATCACTACAATTGAGCCGCTATCAGGTTCTTCAAGTCCTATCAAACATTTGATCATCACTGATTTTCCTGAACCTGATTTGCCCATAATAACCAGATTTTCACCTTCTATTAATTGCATATTGAAGCCACTCAAAACATGATTCTCACCATAACTTTTTTTCAGGTTCTTGATTTCTACGATATTTTTATTTGAAAAAGTTTCCATAATTATAAATCATAAAAAATATCGGTTACAAAAACGGCAATAAAATCAATGATAAAAAGCAACATTGAGGTAAATACAACTGCAGAATTTGCAGCCAAACCTACTCCTACTGTACCTTTTTTGCAGTTATATCCTTTGAAACAACCCACCAATCCGATGGCGAAACCAAAGAAAAATGACTTAATGGTAGCTGGAATTAAATCGCCAAATTCTAGTGCTTCGGCCACTTTATTGAAATACAATAAAAAAGATACATTGCCTTTGGTGTTTTCGACAAGATACGAGCCGTAAAGAGCTATTATATCTCCAAAAAGAACCAAAACAGGAAGCATAAGTGTGGTAGCCAAAATTCGAGTTACAACCAAGTATTTAAAAGGATTCGTACCCGAAACTTCCATAGCATCAATTTGTTCTGTTACTCGCATTGAACCCAGTTCGGCACCAATTCCAGAGCCAATTCGGCCAGCACAAATTAGGGCAGTAATGATGGGGCCAATTTCTCGAATTATCGAAATACTGACCATGGACGGCATCCAAGAAACAGCTCCAAATTCCTGCAAGGTGGGTCGAGATTGTAGGGTAAAAACCAATCCAATGATAAATCCCGTAACTGCGACCAATAGAAGCGAACGGTTTCCCATATTATAGCATTGGCGGACAAATTCTTTGAACTCGAAAGGCCGTTTAAAAACTTCTTTAAAGAAACGAGAGGCAAACTGGGAAAGTTCTCCAACATCAAGTAAGAAGGACTTGAATGATTCGATTATTTTGAAAATAGTTTTTTTCATTTGGAGAAATTTCAAATAAAATACACTTTCAAATTTACGAATAATCTATTGATTTTAAGTTTATTTTGATGAGTTTTAATTTTATTAAGTAAACAAAAGCATGAAAGTTTTAATCACTAAAATCGGGATTCTTGAAATTGTAAAACCTCAATTAGCTGAGCTGTGCTTGTAATGATTTCAATTCGTCTCTTAATTTTGCAGCTTGTATAAAATCTAATTCTTTGGCAGCTTTTTCCATGGCTTTGCGAGTTTCACGAATTTTCTTTTCGATTTCGGGTTTCGAAAGGTATTCTGCAATTGGTTCTGCCGCAGTATCAAACGAATAACCTAATTCATAATCTACCAATGGATTTTTGGTAAAGGCACTTTCGATTTTTTTGTTCAATGCCATCGGGATAAGATTATTTTCGGTATTAAAATTGATTTGTTTGGTTCGGCGGTAATTGGTTTCATCAATGGTTTTTTGCATACTTGCCGTGATTTTATCGGCATACATAATCGCTTTTCCGTTGAGGTTTCTTGCAGCTCGACCTATTGTTTGAGTGAGTGAACGATGGCTTCTCAAAAATCCTTCTTTGTCGGCATCAAGAATGGCAACCAAAGAAACTTCGGGCAAATCCAATCCTTCTCGCAATAAATTAACACCAATCAAAACATCAAATACTCCTTTTCTTAAATCCTGCATAATTTCAATTCGTTCTAAAGTGTCCACATCTGAATGGATATAACGACAGCGAATGGAAACTTTTGCCAAATATTTCGCTAATTCCTCAGCCATTCTTTTGGTTAAAGTGGTTACTAAAACGCGTTCGTCAATTTCAGCCCGGATTTGAATTTCTTCAATTAAATCATCAATTTGATTCAAACTCGGGCGAATTTCTATTATGGGATCCAATAAACCTGTGGGACGAATAACTTGTTCCACATACGCACCATCACATTTTTGCAATTCATAATCGGCTGGTGTTGCCGAAACATAAATAACTTGGTTTTGCATGGCTTCAAATTCTTCAAACTTCAACGGTCGGTTGTCCATCGCAGCAGGAAGTCGAAAACCATATTCCACCAAATTTTCTTTTCTACTTCGGTCTCCACCATACATAGCGTGAACTTGCGAAATCGTAACATGACTTTCGTCAACAACCATTAAGAAATCCTTTGGAAAATAATCCAACAAACAAAACGGTCTCGTACCTGCTTGTCTTTGGTCAAGATAGCGAGAATAATTTTCTATTCCCGAGCAATATCCCAATTCCCGAATCATTTCCAAATCAAAATTGGTGCGTTCTTCTAATCGTTTTGCTTCTAG
>Ga0316608_1000811_pt1 | contig 13454 bp, 13 predicted proteins | sample MIS2016152B_MG_FD_207673 | JGI IMG/M metagenome (GOLD analysis project Ga0316608, IMG submission 207673) | Microbial mat bacterial communities from Middle Island sinkhole, Lake Huron, Michigan, United States - MIS.2016.152B | ecosystem: Environmental > Aquatic > Freshwater > Lake > Sediment...
TTATCCTTTTACAATAGTCTCAATTTCACTTACCAAGCCTTTCATCTTTTCAGCCTGCTCATTCATCTGCTCAGAAACAGAGGCAGCTTGTTGAGCCTGATCCGCGTTCTGCTGAATCACGGTGCTTAAATCAGAGCTTGCTCTGTTCACCTGCTCAATGCCCTGAGCCTGCTCGTTTGAGGCTATTGTAATTCTGCCCAGCAGCATTCCTACCTTTGCAGTACTGTCGGCAACTTTGGAAAAAGCGGCAGTGGCATGATTTACAATATCTGCCCCCTCTTTCACTTTTTTAATCGTATCCTCTATCAATACCGATGTATTCTTTGCCGCTTCAACACTACGCATTGCCAGATTCCGGACTTCATCGGCAACAACGGCAAAGCCCGCGCCGGTTTCACCTGCCCGTGCGGCTTCGATGGCGGCATTTAAGGCAAGAAGATTGGTCTGAAAGGCAATTTCATCTATGACCTTGATAATCTGAGATGTTTTTTCTCCGGATTTGCTGATATCCGCCATAGATGCAATCAGTTTTTCCATAGAACCTGCGGCATCGGACACCACCTTGTCTGATTCCTTCATCAGTTGATCCGCTTCAAGCGCACTGGTCATATTCTGACGAATCATCGCTAACACCTGCTCAAGAGACGATGACGTTTCTTCAACAGACGCAGATTGCTCGGAAGAAATTTCTGCCAGTTTCTGACTTGTAGATGCTACCTGAGACGAAGAAGAAGCTACCTGCTCGGAAATCCGGGTCAACCCCGAAACAATCTGATTCAGTGGTTTGATAACTGCTTGAATCCGAAGAAGAATCATAATTGAAACAAGAAGAATGATAACGATGGAGATGATAAGGTTTGCCCTGCCCAGAAATGCAACCGGCGACATAATATCCGAATAATCCACCGCAGCACCTATCCGCCATCCGGTTTCAGGCTCTGATTTAAACGCCCCTAATTTTTTCACATCTTTATAGGTATAAATCAGTATTCCCTCATCTTTTGACATCATTTCTCTGCCAAAATTGAAATCATGAATATTCAGCTTCATTGCAAGGGACTTATCCTGATGGGCAGCCACCAACCCTTTTCTGTTAATCATATAGCTGTATCCGCTTTGTCCTACTTTTACTTTATCTATCTGACTTTGAGTAAAATATTCAAGATTCACCACCCCGAACAACACGCCTGCGATTGCCTCTTTATCGTCAATCGGATGAGAAACAACAAAAACAGGCTTGCCGCTCAATGTGCTGGGAAAAATATCCGACAAAAACGGAGTTCCCTTTATAGCTTCCTGAAAATACGCCTGATCCGATACGTTTATATTTCCGATTTTTTCAAAATCCGATGAAGAAACAACTTCTCCTTTCGGATTGACAATGTTTACAGACTCGTAAAACGGATTTTTCTTTTTTCCCGCTTCCAGTTCAAGATTTGCCGCTTTCCGGGAAGCATTGCCCATATAAGTGTCGCGTAAAGCCATGATAACGATATTCTGATCGCTCCACCGGGCAATATCTGTCTGGGTGATTTTAATCCACGAAGAAAGATTTTTCGTTCCCGAATCCACAAACTGCGTGAACTGGGTCCTGATAGACTTCTCTATCGCATCTTTGGAAATCAGATAAGATACAAACATCGAAATTCCTAATCCTGAAACCATCAGGACGATGGTCGGCATTAAAAATTTATGCCTCAGACTCAGCTTCATTTCGTCTCATTCTCCTTTAATGTTCATGTTCAGAACTGATGTGTATATATTCGGTATAAGGGGAAAGAAAAACCCGCATCATCGCGCTGTAATTCAGATCAAATTCCAATATATCGCCCACGCTGAGCCTTTCTTTACAGTCCGTTACATCAGCAATCGCATAATCAGAATTACTGTTGATAATTTCAATCCCTTTCACTCGGGAAGTCAGTCCGCTGGGTTCTGTATTTGAATAGCCGAAATTCAATATGGCTCTTCTGCGAATGCCGCGATCTTTAAACTGAGGCACTCTGCCGAACGCATCAAGTCCCTGTCTGCCTGAAGGCACAGAAGGTTTTTCTTTAATCTCAAGAATTTCCCCGATAAATGTAAATACATCGGAAAATAAATCTTCATGTTTTTTATTCACGGTGGGAATATTTCCTAACAAAATAGCTTCCCCCATACGAACCTGATTAATTTTGGAAGGCAAATCATTATTTTTCATCCACTCAAGTAACACCGACCCTCCCATAGAAACCGTCTTTATTTCGCATCCTAACTTTTTTTCAACGTCAAGTGCAAGTTCTTGAAGCAGATTCAGATTCTGCTTATCCGGCAGTGTTCCGCTGCAACAGCCCAGATTTGCGCCCAAACCGCAGAATTTAAGACGCTTGCTTCTGATTTTCAGAATTTTCCGAACAGTGTTCAATACATCTTCCGGCATCACGCCTTCCCGCAAATCGCCATTGTCAACCATCAGAATAATTTCATGATAGCAATTATTTTTATCCGATGCCAGCCCCAACGCCTGAATAGTCGTTATTTCGGAATTAAGGCTTGATTTAAAACATCGGGTAACAATATCTGACTCTCTTGCTGACGGAACAGCAATCATCATGGGTCTGTGATTCATGTAGTGCAGATTTTTTATAACAACGGATGGGTTGGATATCCCGAATATTTTAATTCCGGCATTCTGAAACGTTTCGATGATCGGCATATACGCAAAACATCCTTTGACAACCGCGATCAGTTCAAGCCCTTTCTGATCGCATAGATTATCAACATAATGAATATTATAATTTAATTTTCCCAAATCAATAAATAATTGCGCCATAATCGTTTATTCCTATGTAATTATAGCGGGCGCAATCCATTTCATAATAATTCTCGGTTCATTATGACCGAAGTAGTTATCTATTCTGTCAATTTCAGCAAAGCCGAACTTTTCATAAAGTTTCTGAGCGCCGGAATTATCCGGTTCAACCGTCAGCAATACTGACTTTACTCCCATACTACCGAATATCTTCAATAAATCTTCAGTAAGCAATAAACCGATACGCTTCTGCCGATAAGATTTAAGAACAGCTATTGATAAAAGCCAAGCCTCAGGGCAATTATATTGCAATGCACCTAAGACATATCCGACAATTTTTCCTCCGACTTCGGCAACCCGGAACAACTTTCCGAAAACCTCAAACGCCTGCTGAAAAAAGAAACGCGGATACCCATATACATCAAAAGATTCCTGCTCTATTTCCGATACGATAAACAAATCTTCGGGTTTGAACGCTCTGATGATGATGTTATCCGAAATATTTTCTGTCATATTTCCCCCCCCCCCTTAACAATCTTTGCTTACTTTTTTGAACATGACAACTACCCCGTCTTTATACGTCAATCCCAAAGCCTCTGCAAGCTTATCTTTTCTTCCGTGCTTCTCCCACGGATTAAAATCATACACCTCTTCGTGATCATTTTTCCTTGTCATCAGCACGGTAAGATTTCGGATTGCCTTATCTATGCGCTCCTGATCGTAATTGATAACTCCGGGAAACATCTGCTTGAATATGTGCATGACAAGGTCTGTGTCTTTAAAAGGCACGGTTATTAAAACGTCTTTGCCATCTATATGTTCCAGCCTCGGATATATTTCAAAGCCGGTGATAGCCCCTTTTTCATATAGTCTGATATACGCATGAAGTGCAGCCGACTGATAAGCAGTAAGCATCAATATATCCGGCTGCAATTCCATTAATACTTTTGCGCCCATAAATTGTGCTAATCCTGATGCCTGATATTCTTTTGAAATAACGCGTAAAATAGAGTATATTGTTTTTACAGTTTTCCCATGGTATTCAATTTCCCCGAAGTCAAATACAATTGCAGCAATAAGTTCATTTTTTTCATTTCTGAAGAGAATTGCCTGTCTGTAAAAATTCCCCCGCAGTCGTCTGAAGAACTTTTGAACAAACTCGTTCTGATCTTTTTCAGGCAGTTTCGGAAATGCAACGGAAATCAGATATTCAAGTTCTGTTTTTAATTTCTTCTGCGATTCATCAGCCCATGAGAGTATCTGTTCTGTCGTAACTGCCTCCGCTTTGATTCGCCCGCCTTTTTTTGGCAGATCAATTTCAAAATCTTCAAGCCGGTTTGATGAAAATATTTCTTTCACGTTCTCGTTCTCCTTTATAAAACTTCAACACCGAGTTCTTTCAGTTTGCGGGCAAGATAGTCCGCTCTTTTTTCAGCTTTTTCCGCCCGCTGCTTTTCCTGCACAGCCGTTTTTTCAGCTTTTTCCGCCCGCTGCTTTTCCTGTTCGGCTTCCTGTCTGGCTTTCTGATAAAACGGCAGCACATAGCCCTGATAAACCTCATCCTCAGCCATTTCCTTCAGAGACGGCTGTTTGTACATATCCGGAATCCTGAACTGAAAACCGGGCAGGGCTTCGGACTGAATGATTTCTTTATTCACCGGCTTTATTTTCCGATATTTGCCTTTTTCCCCTAGCCGGTAAAATGCGGTTTCTATCTTTCTTGCGTCAAGAATATAGTATTCTCTGACACCGCCCCCCTGATACTCTTTCTTTTTGTCAACAGTATCCCGCTTTATTTCTCTGAGATCGGAATAAGACAGGGATTCGATACACAGGTCGAATATCCCTGCAAAATTACAGTCTGTCAGATGCAGCATCACCGGATTGTTATTGAGAACTACCGCCATATCGGGCTTGCGGATCGAAATATCACCGGGCAGTGCCAGCCGGAAGCCTATTTCGAGATTGATGATTGTACCGATGGGATATGTTGAAAAATAACACCGCAAAATATCGGAAAACCACTGATAAACAAGGCTGCCTTTCACATCTGCCATGGGCTTCTCCTCCAGATACCCGTTTTTCCACTCGTAATTGAACTCAGGATGGTTATAATATTTTTTCCAGTATTCCGCCTCCGTAACCCGAAGTCCGTCTTCGGATGTTTCTTCCTCAGTAATCAGACTGTTGCCATAGTATTGTTCGGATGTCCGGGATAGGGTATGCAGTGTTTTCATAATATGCTCCTTTTAACCTTACTCCCCCTCTCCGTTTCGGGGAGGGGTCGGGGGAGGGGTTATTCTATTTTCTCATAAACCTCATCGGCTGTTTTCAAAATCAGATGATATACGTCATCTCTTATATCAGCGGCTCTGGCTGCTGCTTTATTAAATGCAATCTTTGCAGGCATCTCAGAGACCTGATTCAGTTCGCGGGGTTTTGCACCGTTAAAAATTTTAGCAATGGTTTCAGCATGGAATTTACCGAAAAGTTTGAAATCCGGGGTTGCAATGCTTAACAGTACGCCTCGTCTGACTTCATCCGTGCCTGCCTGCGAAAATATCGGAATTTTATTAGCGTTCATTGCCGCAAGAATTTTGGGCAAAGTTTCTTTGTTAACGCCTACTTGCTGTGTCATATAAAAAGCGTCAATTTTCGGAGCAATCTCCTGAGCGCACTTAATCACCGATGTTGCAACTTCGGGCGTTAGTGTGCCGGGCAGAGTATGACATTCCACGATTTCAAACTTTCGTTGTTTGGCAATCTTCCGAATATCTTCTATTGCAGCATAACTTCTCCCGTAATCAGTATCTATAAAAGCCACTCCCAGTTTTTTGAAATCGAAAATATCATGAAACGCCTCAATCTGCCTTATATATCTTGTCGGATCAACATGGGCATGAACATGATCATAGCCGGAGTCTGCCGCACTTTTGATAATCTTGGAATCAATCGGATCGCTTGTGGAACAGACCATCGTAGGCACAGAATGTTCGTTATTTGCCAAGTCCTGCCCCGCCCAAGTTCCCATAGCAATCATCAGATCAATATCCCGATTCTCTTTAAGCCGTTTCAGAACAGTCTGTTTTGTCTTTTCGCGCAGTTCTTTGTTCCAATTGTATGAATAATAAGCATCTGCCGGAAATTCAACATATTTGCTTTTAATATTCGCAGATAGCCATAGCCACAACTTGTCCGTTGTTTTATCGCCTTCGGTAAACGGAACAGAGACAGGCTCGATCCATCCGAGAACAGCCAATCCGTTGACAATTGCAATCAGGGTTTTGGGATAATTATGATAAGCACCTGCTTCATAATAGCCGATACGCCATTTTTTAGATGCCTGCGTGGGTGGTACGGTGGAATATTGCTTTTTATCCGCTGCAAGCCCCAAGGAAACTGACAGCAAAAAAAACAACGCAACAGTCAACGTAACATGCTGATAATATTTTCTCATGGACACCTCTCAGGAAAATTGTGTTTTATTAAATATCCGATTAAATGATACATTAAAGAGTTGGTTTTGTCGAGTGATTTTATCTATACTGCTCCCTTAAAAGCACCTGATTTCCCGATACTGGGAATCTCTCTGCACCGGAATTTTGCCAGCGTTTTGTATCAGATCAATCATCGTAGTCATGGTAATCTGATTTTCAATGCCGGTCGCTTTAACCACGACTTCTTCGGTCAGAACGCCGCCCATGTCGTTTGCGCCCATCGTCAGCGCAATCTGAGCCAGCTTTGTGCCTTCGGTCAGCCATCCGGCTTGGATAAATGTGATATTATCCAAAAAAATCCGGGCGATTGCCACCATCTTAAGATAATCCGCGCCGGTAGCAGGCTGAATATGTTCCATCCGGGTATTGACCGGTGAAAACGACCAGGGAATAAACGCCCGCAAAAGCCCGAAGCGATTCTGAACATCCCGAATCACCTGAAGATGCTGAATGCGTTCCTGCAAGGTTTCGCCCATGCCGTAAGTCATGGTGGCTGTGGATGTCATATTGTGCCGGGCAAGGGTTTCCATGACGTTTTGCCATTCGGAAACCGTGCATTTTTTCGGGCTGACTTTTTCCCGGATTCTGTTCACCAGCAAATCAGACGCGCCGGGAACGGAATTTAATCCGGCAGCTTTCAGCGAAGATACAACCTCATCAAGTGAAAGCCTGCTTTTTTTGGCGATAAAAACCAATTCTGAAGGCGAAAACGAATGCAGATAAATATTCGGAAACCGCGCCTTAACCGCTCGGATCATATCAAGATAAGTTTGAAGCGTGTAATCCGGGTGCAGTCCGCCTTGCAGCATAATCTGAGTGCCGCCGGAATTGACCAGTTCCTCAACTTTTCGGCAAATGTCATCCGATGAAAGCTCATAAGACGCAATCCGTCCCGCATGGGCGTGATACGCGCAGAACGCACACCGGGCTTCGCAGATATTGGTGTAGTTGATGATGCGATCAAGGATAAAGCCGACGTTTTCTTTCGGATAAGCCAGCTTTCGGCGATGATCCGCAGCTAATCCCAGTTCAATCAGATCCCAGCCGAAAAGCGTCACCGCATGTTCGGCAGGAATACGATTTCCGGCATATATCTCTGTTTTTAATTGATGATTATTCATAAATGAAATTTCTCATGAATATTTTTTTAAGATAATTGATAACTCTCTGAATCAACTCAGGGTCATCTTTGAATCTACCCAATCCGGTATTGCAACTATCACAAATCTGGCAGTTTCCTGCATCTGTCCGCTATCCGGCTGCTGACGGATATTATGCCGGAAACAAATCTGCAGACGGCATAACCGGCGCAGGGTATCATCTGATTTCCGAACTCAGGCACGACGCATATCTGCGCTGCTTATACGCCGGCGGACAGAAGCCGGAAGGCAGACCGGAAATGTCTGACGGCAAAGTCCGCTCTGAGTTTGTCAGTGAGACAGACAATGTAAGCCTTCATACTGCTGTCGTAAACAGTCCGTCTCTGAAACGCAACATCCGGATTGTTTATGGGTGTCATTCACGACTGTCGGTCGCCCCGAAATAAATTTCAGGGCTATAAGCTGAAGCAGACTGAAGCCGGCTATTATCAAGATAGCCTGCTTCAGCGGGCTTGAGCTTCCAGCCGGGCGATTTATCGCCCGGCGTTGTAACCGACGATCATGAATTACACACATTGTTTATCCTGTCCGCCGACAGAGCGGCAAAGTTGCTACTGCTCTCTTATTCTCTGCGGATATACATCTTCAGGCGGCAGACATTCACCGTTTTTACAAATCGCGTTTTCAGATTGAATTTCTGTTCCGGGACGCGGACAGTCTGCCGGACTTCCGGATTGTCAGGTACGCTGTGAGATAAGCCCTGATTTCCGTTTCAACGTCTGCATGACCGCTCTCAATCTTATGAAATGGGAATCCCGCAGAATCGCGCAATCCGACTTCAATCCGGGATGCTCCGCTGCTTCAGTAAAAATCCGTAACTTCAATGAATATCTGATAAAAAAATTTGTAATATGTCAGGCATTGACTTCAGTTCTGTAAAATCTTCCGATGCTTATCATCAGATTATAAATCTCGGCGCTATCGCGGCATGAAAACTGTCCGAAGTATTGCTGTAAGAAGAATCATACTGTTTTTCTGGGCAAATCGCCATATATCTCTGTCTGTGCTGTTAATTGCCAGCCCGACATCGGAAAACAGAATCATTCTGACAGAATATAATTCCAGCCAACCATCAGTCCTGAGAGTATTCCACAGCCAGCGGCTTTTTGGCAATCTGTTCAAATCGTTCACGATTCCGTTCTTCCCAATATCGCCTGTTGGATTCTGCCAACGCTACTACCTGCTCATATTCCTCTTCACGATGGTCTTCAAGAAATTCTCTGATTTCATCTGTTTGTCTGAATGTCAGTCTGAATTCGTCGCGTATTTCATCCCATGAATATCCGGTTTTGAGAAATTCCATTATCATATACAGCGTCAGCCGGCTTCCGCAGATAGTCAGCCCCCGTTCTGTACGAACAATAGTCGGACGATAGACATCGGTATCCATAATTTTATAACTCCTTTCTTTACTTGTTTTATCAGGAATTTATTCATCAAGGAGAACAGTCTTATTTTCTTCTGTCATAATCCCGCCTTTTCGGATCGGATATTCCTTTCCCGTTCAGCATAAATCTCTGAAACAATTTCATCCGCACTCCTGTTATCCTGCCATTTCCCGCAGAACTGAGTCTGATCATCATCCTGATCTTCTTCTGCAATGTCAAGATTCTTTACCATATTTATTGAGATGAGTTCTATCAGTTTCAACTGCTCCTCAATACTCAATTTCTGAATTTTTTTAACATAATCGAAAGCTTCTATGTTTGACATAATGTTGCCTCCTTTCAGGATACCGACAGCTTTTCCATTTCTGGTTATGGTGAACATCGAATCTTCATCTTCAATCGTTTTCAATATCAGGAAGGTTTTTCATAACTTCGCTTACAGGCATCGGATTCATAATGTTTCTCCTTTTCATAGCACTTTATCAGGATTCACAGGATTTTATAAGGATTTTCAGAATAATTCAATCTTTAAATCTGTCTGTTTTAAACAATCTCCCGGCAATAAATTGCCGGTCTATTATGGAATGTCCCGATGGGACAATATGTAAAGTGCGTAACTCCTAATATATGAATCATTTAAAAAACTCACCTTACGCAAAACCCCCTCCCCCGGCCCCTCCCCGGAACGGAGAGGGGAGTCTCAGACCTCCCCCCCTGCCCTCTCAGGGAAGGGGGCGGGGGGTTAGGTGAGTTAAAAATTATGACATTTTTTTCAAAATTTTTCAAAAACAAATTAAGATGCAGGATTTCGGAATAATCAGATCAGACACGGCTTGTTATAAAGCATAAGCTTAAAATTAAGTCGGTTAGAATAACTTTTGCGTAAGTCCTCTATATTTTTTATTGAAAACTCCTGCAAATATGCTATCTTTCTCCGAACCTCGGAATTATCATCAGGGAAAAGACAATGCAGACACCCTCAGAGAGAAAACGCATAAAGGAGTATGATATGAAAAAATGTCTGATTTTACTTACTATTTTGTTGTTTATGGGCGCGGTGCAGGCGGGCGCGGCGGAAGTGGGCATGATAACGCAGATGAGCGGCAGTGTATCTTATCAGGCTGCCGCAGACAAAGACAAATCCGTATCTGTCCGCAATTTTATGAAAGTGTATGAAAATGACAGCTTCACGCTGGCTGCTGACGCACAGATTCAGATTGTGTATTTTGAAAGCGGTTCCAAAGAAACATGGAAAGGACCTGCGGGGTTCAAAGCCGGAAAAACACAGGGAAAATCCGATAATCCCTCTGCTGTGCCGAAAATCACTGCAATGAACGCTTCTGTAACCGGAGAAGTGAAGCGTCTGACAGCGCTGACAGATACTTCGCGGCTTCAGAAGACAGGTTCAGCGATTGTCAGGGGAAAATCCTCTGATACTTCTTCCTCTGCCAAACCGCCTGTATTGAGCGAAACTGATAAAAAAGAAATCAGCGCGGCAAAAAAGACCTATCAGGAGTTGCTCAAAGATGCGGAAGCTTCCGACATTACGCCGGAGCTTTATCTGTTCAGCGTATTGGCAGATTATGACCAGTTTGAGGAGATGAAAACGCTGATTGCAAGTATGCGGAAGAAACAGCCGGAAAACAAAGATATTGACCAACTGGAAACATGGACTAACCGTCAGAAATGAAACGATTATTACTGTGTCCGGCTATGATCCTGCTCCTGTTATCCCCGTCTGCTGCCGCAGAATCTCCTGATATTCTGAAGGAAGGAGAACGGGCATTCATGCGCGGAGATTTTGCCAAAGCCATTGAGCAGTGGGAATCCGCGCCTGATTTTTACAAAAAAAGCAATGATCATCTGAATCAGGCAGATACCCTTGTTTATTTGAGGGTTTATCTGAGCGAAGCGTATCGTGCTTCGGGCTATGATGCAAAAGCTGCCGAATTGCTTGATTCGGCTGATAAATCAGCTTCAGGCGATTTGAAAACAAAGACTGCCGCGCTGCTGCTTCTGTATCAGGGCGATACGCTTTCAAATCAGAAAGATGAACAAGGGGCGTTGGGCGCGTACATGGAAAGCGCGAAACTCTCCGAAAACAAGTATCCGGAAATCTGCGCCAAAGCCCTGCTTCATGCGGCGGGGATTCATCACAGGGCAGGACGGAATGCCGAAACCCGATCTCTGCTTGAAAAAACAATCGCAAAAACCCGGCTGCTTGAGCAAAGCCATGATAAGGCATATCTGCTGATTTCCGCCGGGGAGCTTTCGGAGATTTCAGAATACGATCTGTTTCAGGAGGCTCGGAAAATCGCCGAAAGCATCGGAGATTTGCGAGCCGTGTCTCATGCGTTGGGGCATATCGCACGGCTTTATGAAAAAGAAAAGCGATATGAGGAGTCGTTGTCCCTGACCCGGCAGGCGGTATTTGCGGCACAGCAGGCAGATGCGCCGGAAAGTCTGTATCGCTGGCTGTGGCAGTCCGGGCGTCTGCTGACTATTCTGGGGGACCGGGATGGCGCGATTTCGTCATATCGGCTTGCGATTCAGAATCTTGAAAGTATCCGTCAGGATATGGCGTCGGGCTGTCAGCGGGGAATGTGTCTGTCTTTCAGAGATATTGTCGGTCCTTTGTATTTTGAAATGGCGGATATTCTGCTTCAGCGAAGCGCGTCTTCAAAAGATTCACATCAGATTCAGCAGGATTTGAAAGAAGCCAGATCGGTCATAGAGCAGCTTAAAACCGTTGAACTTCAGGATTATTTTCAGGATGAATGCGTTGCGCTTCATTCCAAAGGCAGTTCCATAGACAAACTGCATACACTTCACGCTGCCGCAATATATCCGATTCTTCTGCCAAATCGCACAGAAGTGCTGGTCAGTTTCCCGGATGGGCTGAAACAATTCACCGTATCGCTGAAAAATGATGAGCTCACAGAACTGATCAGATCGTTTCGGGCAAAGCTGGAGCAGCCGGAGAGCCGATTCATCCGTTATGCCCAGAGACTCTACGATCTTCTTCTCCGTCCTCTTGAGTCCGAATTGGACAGCCGAAAAATTGATACGCTGATTTTTGTGCCGGACGGAGCGCTCAGGACAATTCCTATGGCTGCTCTCCATGACGGACGGCGGTTTCTGATTGAAAAATATGCGGTAGCTACCACGCCTGGACTGACTCTGACAGACCCGAAACCGCTTGAACGTCAGGGGCTACACATGCTGCTCAACGGACTGACCGAATCTGTTCAGGGATTTTCTTCCCTGCCCAATGTGTCTTATGAATTGCAGGAAGTTCACCGCCTGTATGAATCCAGAGTGTTACGCGATAAAGACTTCACCATTTCCGGAGTGGAACAGGCGTTCAGAACCATGCCGTATTCCATTGTGCATATCGCATCTCACGGTCAGTTTGACAAAAACCCGAAAAATACATTTCTCCTGACATACAACAGCAAGCTTACAATGGATAAGCTTGAACAGTTGATCCGCATCGGCAAATTCCGTAAAGATCCGGTCGAACTGCTGACATTGAGCGCGTGTCAGACCGCATCAGGCGATGATCGGGCTGCGCTGGGGCTTGCGGGCGTGGCAGTCAAAGCCGGGGCAAGAAGCGCTCTGGCAACCCTTTGGTTTATTGATGATGCGTCAACATCCCGGCTGATTACGGATTTTTATCGGAAAATCCGCGATTCCGGACTTTCCAAAGCCAAAGCCTTGCAGCAGGCACAGATCGGAATCATAAAGGATCCGAATCTGGAACATCCGGCATATTGGGCGCCGTTTCTGCTGATTGGAAACTGGATGTGAAAAAACAAATATCTATATAATAACAGGTATTTGCTTTTCGTTGACAAGCGCGGCTGTTTCTGATACACCCTATCGTCATGGTTTTTAAAATTTATTGAAGAGGAAAAACTCAAGATGGAAAAATATTCACGCTCAGAACCTTTATCGCAGACCGCCTTTCCCATAGCCCGCCCCGGTTATACGCTGATATTTATTGCGGGATTTGTTACGGTGGTATTGGCGATTCTGAGCATTGAGGTATTGGCATTGCCGAGCCTTATCATTACCGGATTTCTGTGCTGGTTTTTCAGAGACCCGGACAGAATGATTCCCAAAGGAGACGGCATTGTCGTTTCACCCGCCGATGGCAAAGTGATACTGACGCAGGAAGCGCAGTCGCATCCTTTCGGAGAAACGCCCTGCATCAAAGTCAGCATTTTTATGAATGTATTCAATGTTCATGTCAACCGCGTTCCGCATGAAGGAACCATCAGGGGCATTCAGTATCATCCCGGAAAATTTTTCAATGCCAGCTTGGACAAAGCATCGGCGGATAATGAACGGAATGCGGTTCTGGTTGAAACCGGAAAAGGGCATCAGATTTGTTTTGTGCAGATTGCGGGGCTTTTGGCGCGGCGGATTATCTGCAATGTTCAGGAAAACGATATTGTTGCAAGAGGACAGCGGTTCGGAATGATTTGTCTGGGATCGCGGCTGGATGTATATCTGCCGCAGGGTTCGGCGTTGGCAGTCAAAGTCGGAGATAGGGTGAGTGCGGGAACGTCCGTGCTGGCGCATCTGCCGGAAAATCTTTAATCGGGAATTTCGT
>Ga0316608_1000812_pt1 | contig 13448 bp, 14 predicted proteins | sample MIS2016152B_MG_FD_207673 | JGI IMG/M metagenome (GOLD analysis project Ga0316608, IMG submission 207673) | Microbial mat bacterial communities from Middle Island sinkhole, Lake Huron, Michigan, United States - MIS.2016.152B | ecosystem: Environmental > Aquatic > Freshwater > Lake > Sediment...
CCGAAAGTGGAGAAAAAAAGATGAAAAATGCCTTAGGCAATATTATGCAGCAAGCCCAGAAAATGCAGGAAGAGGTTAAAAAAGCCCAAGAAGAAATTGCCACGCTTGAAGTCATCGGTGAATCGGGTGCAGGTTTAGTGAAAATTTTAATGACGGGCAAACGCGAAGTGCGCAAAGTGACGATTGATGATTCTTTAGTCGGTGATGACCGCGATATGCTGGAAGATTTAGTGGCTTCTGCCATCAATGACGCGGTGCGCAAAGTGGGTAAATTGAAAAAAGAAAAAATGGCATCTGTTACCGCAGGCTTGCCGTTGCCCCCTGGTTTTCAAATGCCGTTTTAACAGTTTCTGGTAAAAATTATGAACGATTGTTTGTTTTGTAAAATGGCAGCAGGGCTGATTAAACCTGATGTGGTGTATGAAGATGATACGGTTTTGGCATTTAGAGATATTCATCCACAAGCCCCTGTCCATCTGTTAATTATTCCCAAAGCCCATGTTGCAACTTTGAATGATTTAGACGATGGAGGCTTGGCAGGGCGGCTATTACAAACGGCGGCGTTGTTAGCTAAACAAGAAGGTGTCGCAGAATCAGGCTATCGAACCGTGATTAATTGTAATCAACAAGGCGGACAAGAAGTGTATCACCTGCATTTACACTTGCTCAGTGGGCGACAAATGCTCTGGCCGCCTGGTTAATCTAATCGGCTAGATTTAAAAAATCCAGCTGTAAAGTCAGTAAAATTTCTTTTTCCAACAGTTGCTTTTGCGTGTCGGATAATAATTGCCCATTTTGACTGGTCACAAAAAATATATCCTCGGCACGACTGCCAATGGTGGTAATTTTTGCATCATGCAAAGCAATGCCTTGCTGCATAAAAATCTGCCCTATTTGTGCGAGTAATCCTGCTTTGTCGGTGGTAATCAATTCAATCACCGTGTAAAGGTTGCTTGAATCGGTGGTAAAAAAGACTTTCGTACTGATAGGAAAATGTTTTGCCTGCCGTGATTGCCGATGAATATTGTGTTGTAATTTAACGTGTCGCTTGAGTAAATTTTTCCGCAATACCTCGCAAATATGCTGTTTTTGCAACGCATCATAAATGGCCGCACCTGATTGTTCTATCACTTGAAAACTGTTTAACACATAGCGGTCGCTGGTGGTAATAATCCGGGCATCAAGAATAGTCAACCCAAGCTGGTCTAACGTTGCGGTACTAATTGAAAAAATATTTTTTTCATGTTTAGCATAAATAAAAATTTCAGCACTGCCACGTTGGGTTTGTGAGCGTAATAAGACTATCGGTAAATCTTGTTTGGTGGCGGCTAAAATTGCCAAGCTATGCCAAACAATTTCATCGGTTGAATAACGTAAAAAATAAGTATCACCAATGTGCTGCCAAGATGAAAAAATCTCTTCTTCACTAATGCCTTGTTTTATCAGCTCTTCTTTGGCTTCAATTTTCGTATCATTCACCCGCACAGACATGGTGACAGGATTTTGTAAGCCACGGCGTAATGCGCGTAAACTGGTATTGTAAAGTTCTTGTAATAGCGCGTCTTTCCAAGAATTCCATAAACTGGGACTGGTGGCGCGAATATCGGCCACCGTTAGCAAATACAAATGATTCAAATAACTGCTGCGACCTATCTGTGAGCAAAACTCATAAATGACATCAGGGTCGCTAATATCACGCCGTTGCGCGGTCATCGACATCAATAAATGATTATGTACCAACCAAGTCACTAATTTAGTATCTTGATTGGACAACTCATGCTGCACACAAAATTCTCGCGCCATCTCCGCCCCGACAGAAGAATGGTCACCGTCCAATCCTTTGGCAATATCATGAAATAACGCCGCGATGTACAACACTTCAGGTTTGGGAATCAACATAAATATGTCATGGCAAAACGGTAGTTCGTGGCAATATTTTTCCAGTGCGAAGCGGCGCAGATTGCCAATCACAAACAACGTGTGTTCATCAACCGTGTAAACATGAAATAGGTCATATTGCATCCGTGCCACAATATTGGCAAACGCAGGCAAATAAGCGGCTAATAAGCCATAACGATTCATCCGGCGCAATAAATGCGTTACCCCATGTGGTTGGGTTAAAATCGCCATAAATAAACGATTCGCCGCTTTGTTATAGCGAAATGCGTCATCAATCAGGGTTAAATTTTTACGAATCAAGCGTATCGTTGCGGCGCGTATACCTTTTAAAGTGGGATTTTGTTGCAATAATAGAAATTGTTCCAATAGCAACAGCGGATTTTGTTGAAAAATAGTCTCGCTAGTGGCTTCAAGATAGCCATTAATCGCGACGAAAGAAGCATTAATTGGGATGGGAATGGCGGCGTTGTCATTGCCTATTAAGCGTTCGTGAAAAAGTTGCAGTAACATTTCATTCAGTCGCTCTAATCCCACCACAGTTTTAAAGTAAAACTGCATAAACTGCTCGGTCACTTGATTGTAACTGCCTTCGGTAAAGCCAAACTGCACCGCTAAATCATGTTGATAGTCAAATAATAATTTATCTTCACAACGGTTAGTCAGAATATGCAGTGCGTAGCGGATTTGCCATAAAATATCGCGAGCTGTGATGAGTTCATGGTATTCAGAAGCTAAAATAAAATCGTATTTGATTAATTCCTCTAAGGTTGCTGAATGGTAATGGCGTTTAAAAACCCACGCAATCACTTGTAAATCCCGCAATCCGCCAGGTCCTTCCTTGGTATTGGGTTCTAGGTTATAGGCGGTGTCGTGATATTTAAAATGGCGCAACTGTTGCTCCTGCATTTTGGCGGCAAAAAACTGTGCCGACGGCCAAATGGTATTGCCGGCAATAATGCGTTGAATTTTATCAGTTAAGGCTTCATTGCCTGCGATACAGCGCATTTCCAGTAAACTAGTCATCACGGTTTGGTCGTCTGTTAAGACGGCAACGCATTCTGTAACCGTTCGGACGCTTAACCCCGGTTTTAAGCCAATATCCCAAATAAAGTGACAAAAATTGGGTAAGGCTTCATGACAAAGCGGATTGTCAAGTCGGTCTAATAAAATAACAATATCAACATCCGAATAAGGAAATAACTCCCGCCGTCCATAGCCCCCTACCGCACATAGGGCTAATTGATGGGCATCGGCGGCTAAAAAATGCTGCCAACCTGCGAGCAAAATTTTATCAATGAAATCTGATTTATGGGTTAGCAAATGCCCAATAGAATGATGCGGTACAAACTGCGCCCGTAATTGGGCATCGTATTGTTTAATAAGGGCTTTAAAGTTTAAGATGCTGTTCTGTTGCAACAGCAAGGCGGTCAAATCGGCTAAGGAAGGGTTCACAATTCTTCTGCGCGTAAGGTTAAAATTTCATAACCTGTGTCAGTCACTAACACCGTATGTTCCCATTGCGCTGATAAACTGTGGTCTTTAGTGACCGCTTGCCATTTATCCGCGAGCGTTTTGACTTCTTTTTTGCCCTGATTAATCATCGGTTCAATGGTAAAAATCATCCCAGGCTCCATAAATGCCCCTTCGGTCACTTTGCCAAAGTGCATCACATGGGGTTCTTCATGAAAATCACGCCCTACACCATGTCCACAAAATTCACGCACGACCGAATAACGATTGCTTTCAGCATAGTGTTGAATCGCATGACCAATTGCGCCAAACCGATTACCTGGTTTGACTTGTTCAATCCCTAAAAATAAAGCTTGATACGTCACATCCATTAAGCGTTGCGCAAAAGGGCTGACATCGCCAACAGAAAACATTTTACTGGTATCACCATGATAGCCCTCTTTAATTACGGTAATATCGACATTGATAATATCGCCATTTTTTAAGGGCTTGTCATTCGGGATGCCATGACATACTTGATGATTGACCGACGTGCAGATGGATTTGGGAAAGCCTTTATAATTTAACGGCGCAGGAATGGCTTGTTGAACATCAATAATATAATCGTGACAATATTGATTGAGCTGATTTGTGGTGACACCTGCCACCACAAACGGGGCAATCATTTCTAAAACATCAGCGGCGAGCTTGCCAGCAGTGCGCATTTTTTCAATTTCACTGGCAGATTTTATGATAATACTCATCTCTTAAGGGACAGACCTGTTGTTAAATTAGACATCGAAAGACGCAAAGCAGTAAGCTTAAATCAATCAACAACAGAGCGCAATTGCTGTATTTAGGAAAGTGAAGAAAAATCCCCGCTTTAGGATTTTTTTTCTTTGCCAGCCGTTTTTTCTGGGGCATTTTTAACGGTGTTGTAGTAAATGTGGTGGGTTGTATGCTATTGCTATTGTGACTACATCTTCAGAAATTTCAATATAAATGGAGTATCACGAAAATCAATCTGAATATGCCCAACGCTATTTTTATGTAAATCTGGATACTGCACAATATGAGATTGAAATATATCGGAATAATTTGTAGTGTACATACTGCTGCTTTGTAAAGTTAGGCTAATTGTTTCAACCACTTCTTTTAAAGGAAATCTATTGTTATTGTCACCGATTGAAAAAACAATTTTTTCTGGTTGTACTGCTTGACAAATTTGTTCTGTAAATCCTGTTATATCTTTTCCAGCATGTCCACCATGATGAGGAAAAACCAATAACCAGGCAGAAATATCAGTTGAATCTTGCAATAAATTATCAAGCCCAATTTGGTCTATATCGCCTGGTAATAAAACTATGGGGTTATTTTGATAGATAAAGCGTACAACAGCACTAATTGAGTTTGTAGTTAGTTTATTTTTATTTCTATCTGTACTTCCGCTACCTTTAGCAATCAAATATTTGCTTGGAGCTAATATTTCAATATGCACTTCACCTTGATTAATTTTGCCGGTCAAATCAGGAGTTATATTGATTTCAAAAACAATTTCTTTCCGTTTATATTTATCAAAAACACAGGTTATTAAATCATTCCATATATCTGTATTTTTAGTTGCATCAGGATTAATATAAATAGCTTTAATCTCAAAAATACCTGAATTTACTAATGCCATTACGCCACCAATATGGTCACTATCAGCATGTGAAAGTAATAGCACGTCAATTTGAAGAATATTCTTCTCTGATAAAAATTCTAATAATTTTGAACCGTTTCCTGCATCCACAACAACGACACCTTTTGTGTTAATCAAAACAGCACTGTTTCCGTGTTTAACATCAACTATGTAAAAATTCGGCATATCTACCTACAGGCTTTTCAGCTATTTCAAAATGGGAATCTTTAAAATATAAATCTTTATAGTCTTCTGCTCCAATATTAACATCGGCAAAAAAACGCATTCCTAATATTTTTTTATTTTGTAATTTAATTGGAAATAATGAAATAGGCAAGCGTATTTTTTCGCTGGTACTCCAACTTGGAACAATAACATAAACAGTTTTTTCATCTTTACTAATTTCTTCAATACGAATTAAGGAACGCCAAGGTTTTCGTTCCGGTAAAAAAATACCTGCAAATTCATTTTGACATATTTCAAAGCCTTTTATAATCGTTTCAGGAACTATCTGACTTGGATTTAAAATAACAGGAAGATATTGTTTATATTCTTGTATTTCAAATCTATCCGCATTTAAGAAAGAGGTTGCTAATAAGATAGGTATAAAAAGACTGTAAACTCTTTTTACAACCTGAATCCCATCAAAATTAGCATAATTGCGTTGTGAAAGATGTCTATCAATAATAACAGCATTAGCTTGACTTTTTATTATTTCAATGCAACTTTCTAAGGAAATAAAAGGATCATTTTGTACAACTGATTTATAATGCGCGTCCTCTACTGTTTCAGCAATAGATTCACGAACATCCGGTTGATCATCAATCACCATGACATTTTTAATATGATTATACTGCACTACTTTCTCCTAAAATAGGTATGGTAATAATAATTTCAGCTCCACCTAATTCCTCACTTCTAGCAATAGCATCTACTTTTCCCCCCATATCTTGAATCGTATCACGCACAATGGTTAAACCTAATCCTGTACCATTTTTAGTCGTCGTTTCGCCAGGCAGCCATATATCGTTAATATCAATTCCTTGAACACCTGTTCCATTATCTAAAACATGAATCTCTACCGCTTGTTTTTCATTGTATTTGTAATATTCTACAACTTCAGTACGAATGATAATAATTCGTTGTTTGAGTATTTTCCCTTCAAAAGCAATCAAACTATTGTTAAATAAATTGACAATTACTGACTCCAACGCTGCTTCGCTACCATAAAAGTAAATCGGCTGATTTGTAAACTCTGTTTTTATTTGTGTATCACGACCTTTAACAAAAGAAGAAAATAAATCAATGGTTGAATTAATAACTTCGTGAATATTTAATTTTACTTTGCGTCGTTTTTCGTAGTTAATTAAACTAAGAGCTACATTACTCAAGGTATTCAATGAGGTTGTTGAGTCTTTGATTCGTTGGATAGGCTTCTTCAATTTTTCATTGTAAGTTTTTTCTTCTATGTGTTCTTTACTACGTCGCTCAATATTTCCAATCGCAGTATCAATTGCTTTTAATGGATTACTAATTGACTCATGTGCAAATACAGCGGCTGTAATTCCGGTTGTGCTTAATGTTCTGTAAAGCTGTAACTCTTTTCTTAATTTCTTAATTTTTCTTATATAGTAAGCTTCACGATTTTTCTGTGCCTTTTTTACTTTTGCTTTTTCCTCTTCATTAGATATATCATCAATTGCATTATCTAATTCATCTTTTAATTCATTTTCTTCGTTATTTTCACGTTCTTTTTTTGCCTGCTCTTTTTTACGCTGCTCTTGTTGCCAACGTTTTGCCATCCAATTAAAAATAGTTGTAGCAAATTCTCTTAATCCAATAAAAGCATTATTTTCAACAAAGCCATGTCTATCTGTTGTCTGCTGCAATTGATTTGTAGTATCAGTAATCAATAGACGACCAATTAAATTAGTATTTTTTTTGTTTCCGGTAATGCGCTTTAAATTGCTACTTAACCATTGCTCTTCTTTATCTCCATAAGGCAAGACACGCAATTGATTGTAATATAGATGTACACCGCCAAAATTTTCTAACCATTTTTTTACATTTGTTTTAATTCCTGAACGAGTTGAAAAGGTATCACTTTCAAAATCAAATACCCATAATTCAAATATAGTTTCTGGAATTAAGTAATTTGTGATGTGTGGAAAAATATTTTCTTGATTTGCAGTATAAAGCGTATTACCTAACCAATCTTGAATAATGACTGATAGACTACTGTTTTTTATTGTTGCAATTAAATGAAACTCAGCATCTTGAAAATAACGTTGCTCAACTAATTGTTCCAACTCTTTAAACTCATTTATTTTTAGAGTTGGTTTAAATCCTAATGGGTCATTCGTAAAAGGGTAAGCCAATAAAACTAAAGCACGAGCAAATTTTTCAATTTCTTGTTTACTAATTTCACGATTAATATCATCAATAGTAATTTCTGTACCTGTTGTTTGCGCTTGTAATAAAGATTGCTGTCTAATTTCTAATATAACATCTTCAACCGCTTGTACGTTATCATAATCACTCCAATTCATTTCTAATTGATATTGAATTAAAGGATTTTTCCGAGAAATTGTTTTAAGTGTTATTTTTTTACCCAAACGCAAAGCGGCTAATCTACCTAAACCTTTATCACCAACTGGGACTCGTCCTAATGAAGTTTTATGGATTGATTTTTTTGTGGACTCTCCTAATAACAGCCAATTATTCGCTATATCATTATCGGTCATTCCTTCGCCATCATCTTTTATAATGATGCGAGGTTCGCCAAATAAAACTGTAGGTGAATTAAAAATATTAATTAACTCTATTGTGCAATGTTTAGCGTCTGCATCATAAGCGTTTTTAACTAACTCAATTAAACCTTGTGTTAAATCAGGATTTAACTCTTCGCCAAGCCGTTTTAAGATGTGGGGGGAAAAGCGGATATTCGTTTTATTCATAAATTTATACTCACTTAAATAACTATTCTGATTTCACACTCAGCAGCATAAAAGCTGTTGGCAAAATTTGAAACGCTCGAAGAGAAAAAACAACAATAACAAAACTAGTGGGTTAATCATATAGCTTAATGTCTAATTCTTCAAAGCTGTTTTTTTAACAGAAACTTTAATCGCTGTGGGTGTAATGATAGTTACTAAAGTCAGTTGACCAAACCAAATATCACGCTAAAAATTTTTAGACGTGATAATCCTAATTTATGCGTGCTAGAAAATTAAATTTCTGTTCACGAAACATTAAAGCTTTTTCACTACCATCGCTTTGGCACAATAATCGGTGAAATACTGATTTTGCAACAGATGCAACACGCCTAATGCAACAAACAAACTGCCTAAACCTGCGATGGCACTATAACTATCAGACTCAAATAAACTCTCAGCAACCCCCGCGCCTATCATCATGGCAACTAAAGGAAATAAATACAGTAATAACGAGGCGTTGACTAACAGTGATTCATCCATTGACACCATCACTTTGTCACCGACAACCAGCGGAAAATTATTTTCCACCGCAATCACCCGAGGTTTGAAAAATCGCCCAAATAGCGAGCTAGTGCAGGAGGATTTTTGCATACAACTACCACAACCACTGCTGATTTGCGGATTGACCCACACTTGCCCGTTTTCGATTTTTACCACGGTGGCTAATTCTTCAATCATCATTGCCTCCTTAAAACATGAGTAAAACTAACTTTTAATTTGCAACAAGCCACTGGCTTGATTTTGCTGCATCGCTTGCCATTCTGCTGGGGTATGGGTTTTTACACTAACGGCGTGTAACCGTCCATCCGCTAAGGGTTCGGTCAAACTGGCTAACACTAACTGCTGTTTTTTCACCAGACTCAAATCAGCAAACTGCTCGCTAATCACCGTAATTTCAAAATCACAGCCCGCGCCTGCTACCAACACTTTTGCAGCAGGGATTTTTTGCAGCACTAACTGTTCCACGTCCGCCGCGCTAATACTACCATCCGCTGATTTTGCCACAGGTGCAGCGGCTTTTAACAACGGTTCTAAACTGCCATCCTTAAACATAGCTTCAACAATATCACAGCCGCCAACCAATTCACCGTTGACAAATAATTGCGGAAAAGTCGGCCAATGGGAAATTTTTGGCAGTTTTTCCCGAATAAACGGGGCTTGTAACACATTCACAAACGCAAACGGCACATTAACTTTTTGCAAAATGCCCACTGTTTTCGCTGAAAAGCCGCATTCTGGGTTAGAAGGCACGCCTTTCATATAAAGAATAACGGGATTATCCGCTAATTGCTTTTGGATAGTTTGTTCAGTATTCATTAGATTCTCATTGAAAATAAAGCGATAAGTAAAAAAACATACGTCATCAGGATGTTAGCGTTTAAAATCCATCCCAACCCTCCTTTATAAAGGAGGGCGTTTCCCTTTTTTTAAAGGGGGCTAGGGGGATTTGATTCATGACTTAAGATTGACCTGCGTGTTGACGCTGTTCTTCAGCTTGTTTTTTGATTAAAGTAATCGGCGCAAGCCCTTGAACGGTTTCCAGTTCCACCACACATTCCAGCACCGCTTGTTGTGACGGAATATCAAACATGGTTTTGCGTAACAAATGCTCTAAAATACTGCGCAAGCCGCGCGCCCCTGTTTCACGAGCAATGGCTTTTTCCGCAATTTCCACTAATGCCGCTTCAGTAAAAGAAAGTGTGACATTTTCATACTGAAATAATTGTTGATATTGCTTAACCAGTGCATTTTTAGGCTCGGTCAAAATTTGAATCAACGCCGCGACATCTAACGGCTCTAAGGGAGCTAAAATCGGAAACCGCCCTATAAATTCAGGAATCAAACCAAAACGGCGTAAATCACTGGGTTCGGTAGCATTCAACATCGCCTCTAAACTCGGTTTCTCTGCACCTTTCATTGCCGCATGAAACCCAATCGCACTGTCTTTGGGTTGCAGCCGTTTTTCAACATGAGCTTCTAACCCTGGAAACGCCCCGCCTGCAATAAACAAAATATTGCGCGTGTCAATCAGCGTGTCATGTCCGTCTTTATTATGGCGACTTTTAGCGGGCAATTTAACTTGCGAACCTTCGACCAAACGCAACAAAGCCTGTTGTACCCCTTCGCCTGACACATCGCGCGTACCTGTCGCTTGCTCGGGGCTGCGGGCGATTTTGTCTATTTCATCTAAATACACAATCCCCCATTCGGCTTTGCTCATATTGCCATCAGCGACATCTAACAAGCGCACTAAAATATTTTCAACATCATCCCCCACATAGCCCGCTTGAGTTAACGTTGTGGCATCTGCCACCACAAACGGCACGCCAACCACTTTTGCCAAGGTGCTGGCAAGCAAGGTTTTACCCGTTCCTGACGGACCAATCAGCAAAATATTGGATTTGCCAATTTCAACCTCTGCCTCACTATTGCCTAAGCTAGTGCGGGTGGTTTGATGTTTTAAGCGTTTGTAATGATTGTAAACCGCCACCGCTAAAATTTCTTTTGCCAAATCTTGCCCAATCACATAACTGTCTAAATGCTGTTTGATTTCCGCAGGAATAGGCACAGATTCTTGCACAGCCGCGAGTTCTTTTTTGCGACTCCAGCTATTGACTACTTGACTGGCTAAAATTACACAGGCTTCACAGATATAGCCCTCCGCGCCTGCAATTAACGGCACAGACGGCGATTGCGGAATCGCACAAAACGAACAGTGTTTCGGCTCTTTGTCAGACATAATCATACTCCTTAACGCGGGTTAAACGGGGCAAACGGGCTAACCATTGCCGTTGCTTGCGCACTTTATAACGGTCTTGAAATGATTGATAAATGCGTGGACTGGCTTGTGCTAAAGTCATGGTACTGGCGGGGTAAATTTTTTTGCACCACAACAGATGAAAACCCATTTCAGACTCCACCACCGCGCTGATTTTATCCTCCGCTAAAGCAAATAAAACCTCGTCCAGTTCAGGATAGAGTTTACCACGCCCGACCGTGCCTAATACACCGCCTTGTAATGCGGTGGGACATTCTGAATGTTTTAAAGCCAAATCCACAAATTGCGCTAAGTCTTGCTGCAACAACGTTTGAATTTCTTCAGCCCGTTGCAAGGCATTAGCGCGGCTGTTTTCAGGGTATTCTGGATTAATGCTAATCAGAATATGCGCCACTTCCCGCTGCTCTGGACGGGTGAACTTGTGCAAGTGATTATGGTAAAACAACTCAATTTCCACCTCAGTCACGTCCACTGTACCCGCCGCCACAAATTCTAATACGGTATTGACTTTGACCTGCCGCTGTAAGGCTTTTTTCAAACTATCAACCGTAAGTTGATTATCCGCTAATACCGCTTGAAACGCCGACTCATCCTGATAACGACTGCGCACTTGTTGATACGCTTCTTGCACTTCTGCTGCGGGAATAATCACTTTTGCCGCTTCTGCACTGTTTAATACCTGCTGCTCTAAGTCATACTCTTTTTGCGCCTGTCTTTGTGCTTGCGCCAATTGTTGCGGTGTTAATTCGACAGGCGATTTTCTAAACAAGGCTAACGCGGCTCTTAATAAGATATACGGATTCATCATGGCTCTACACAGTTTTGGGTTCGAGTGCTTCTAAAGCGGTTTCTGGCACTTGCAACATTTTATCGGGAAAATAAACGTGATATTGAATCAAAGCGTTATCGCGCAACACTTTCAATACTTCGCCCACCGTGCCTTTCGGATACAACACTTTGCCGTTAATGCCTAAATCAATCCTGCAACGGACTTTTTCGCGAAATTCAAATAAACTCGGATTCCACGGCTCGTCTTCCCCTAATAACTCTTCTAAACGACAGCCCACCATTCGGTCTTCGGTTAAAAAATGCACGGTGTAAATAATCTGGTCTTGCAAAAACGTGCCAACATTAATCACATTGCCCATGCTGCCGCGCCGCACCAATAAATCGCCCACCTCCATCCCTGGATAAGTGCCGTCATTACGGACATTGCGAGTGACGCGCACTGTTTCACCAAAGTCAAACCGTCCTTCATCGTAGCGGTCGGGTTTCATGTTTTTATATCCCCTAATGACACAAAAGCAGTTTGCGGCTCACCAATACCACTATTGAAGACCTTAAACACTTTTTCAGTTTGCGCATCCGATTCCACAAAATCCTGATACGCCCGTTGCAATAATTTACTGTACACCGCTTTCATGGCATCTTCTTGTTGCGGCATGGTGTCAGCGGCTTTTTGCAGATAATCATGGAAACGTTGCAAAATGTGCAAACGATTAACGTGTACTACCGATTGGTCATACTCTAATTCAAAGTATTGCAAAAAATCTTCGGCAGATTCCAAATCGGTTAAATCCTCACTAAAACTCATCTTGCTCTCCTTAAAAAGGCCCTGCCAATGAGGCATCTTGGCTGAATAAATACACTACCAGCAGAAAAAAGCACACGGCAGTCATAATCGGAATTAACGCTTGGGGTTTTTCTTTTAACATGGTCTTGCTCCAAAATTTTAAAAAATTCAGTTTATCCCCACGCTTGAGAAAGCAAGCAGTGAGGAAATTTAAGAAGGTTCAGCGAGGCGTTTTTTCACCAGTTCCAACAAGCCCGCCGCGCCGATGCGGTCTTTATCATCCAGTTCCACCAGCTTTTCAAAAACGCGCTGACTTAATGCCAACCGCAACAAGCGCATATTTAAAAAACCGAGGCTTTTTAAAGCAAACAAATACAAGCGCAGGCGCGTCAACTGTTCGGGGGCAACTTGCTCTAATAATTCGGGTGTCAACCGTTGCCATTGCGTTGGAAAATTCAACGGCTCGGCAATCAACACCAAGGCTTTTTCAGTGGCTGCCAAAGCTTCTTCTAAACGATGCTGGTGATAATAAAAGCGATTCAATGCCACCAACACATTCAACGATTGCGGAGCTAAAAAATAGGCTTGTAAGAGTGGCAATTCAGCCGTGCCGTCGGCATAATCGCTGGATGCTTGTTGCAATAATTGCGTTACAGCGGCTAATTCGGGCTGTTCAAAATACAAATCTTGTGCTTCAAAATCTAATAAATCCATCTGCTAATCCCTTTAAATAAAAAACATCTGTGTCAGGTCTTCACATTTTTAAATCCACCCCAACCCTCCTTTATAAAAGGAGGGAGTTCCCCCTTTTTTAAAAGGGGCTAGGGGGATTTTAATAAAGGACGAGCAGTCGTAATAGTCACTTTTTGTTCACTATGACACACCGTATCGGCTTCACAGCTGTGACAATTTTCTTCTGTGAGCTTGACTGTTTTGGGCAGGCGTTCTGCTTCCAACACTTCTAAACGTTCTAATAAGCAGCTCATCGCTTTGCCTACAGGGTCAGGAATCAAATGATGGTCTAAATCAATCCCGTCTTTACGCTGAATTTTTGTGCCTTTGCTTTGCACA
>Ga0316608_1000813_pt1 | contig 13447 bp, 13 predicted proteins | sample MIS2016152B_MG_FD_207673 | JGI IMG/M metagenome (GOLD analysis project Ga0316608, IMG submission 207673) | Microbial mat bacterial communities from Middle Island sinkhole, Lake Huron, Michigan, United States - MIS.2016.152B | ecosystem: Environmental > Aquatic > Freshwater > Lake > Sediment...
AATTGTACTGTTGTGGTTGATGATTTTTGAAACATACAGTCAATTTAAAATAATTGATAAAATTGCGGGTTATTTATTGCTTCCTTATTTGGCTTGGGTAAGTTTTGCAACTTTGTTAAATGCAAGCATTTGGTGGTTGAATAGATAGTTTTAATTTTAATTGTGATTGGATTATCTAAATATTATTCGCCACAATAAACCCGCCTGTCCAAGCGTTTTGAAAATTAAATCCGCCTGTTATGGCATCAATATTTAAAATTTCGCCAGCAAAATATAAATTTTCATGCAGTTTACTTTCCATGGTTTTGAAGTTGATTTCTTTTAGATTGATTCCACCAGCAGTTACAAATTCTTCTTTGAAAGTGTTTTTTCCATTCACTTGAAATTCACCGTTGGTTAATTGATTGGCTAAATTGGTGAGTTGATTTTTAGATAAATCAGCCCATTTGGTTTCTTCTAAAATATCAGATGCTAAAACCAAGCTTTCCCACAATCGGTTAGGCAATTCAAATGGAGATTTTTTGCAAACTGCTTTTTTAGAATGTTCTTGTTTTAGTTCTTTTAGTTTTTCTAAAGTTTCCTCAAATGTTAAATCGTTTAGCCAATTGATTTGCAAAACAAATTGATATTTTTTTTCTGCTAAAATTCGTGCGCCCCAAGCCGAAAGTCTCAATATTCCTGGGCCAGACATTCCCCAATGGGTAATTAACAAAGGTCCAAAAGCTTCTAACTTAGTGTTTTTAACTTTTACATTTGCAAAAGCAGACAATCCCATTAAATCTTTTATTCGTGTGTCTTTGATGTTAAATGTAAATAATGATGGAACTGCCGGAACTATAGAATGTCCCATTTCGGTTAGCATTTCCCATATTTTTGGATTGCTTCCTGTGGTCATGACTATTTTTTGACAAGAAAAGGTTTCGACATTAGTTTCTACTTTCCAATAATCGGTTGCTTTATATAAAGATTGCACACTTTGATTGGTTAGAATATCGATTCCAAGTTTTTTTGTTGCCAATAAAAAGCAATCAATAATAGTTTGCGATGAATCTGTTGTAGGAAACATTCGTCCGTCATCTTCAATTTTTAGTGCAACGCCATGATTTTCAAACCATTCAATGGTATCGCCTGAGCAAAATTGATGAAATGGACCACGTAATTCTTTTTCGCCACGAGGATAAAATTTAACTAAATCATTGGGTAAAAAACAGGCATGTGTAACATTACATCGACCGCCACCCGAAATTCTAACTTTGGTTAAAAGTTCTTTTCCACGTTCGAGAATGGCAACTTTAAGGTTTGAATTTTTCTCTACGATATTAATTGCCGTAAAAAAACCTGCTGCGCCACCGCCAACAATGATTATGTCGTATTTTGAATTCATGTTTTTAAACCATTAAGGTCATTAAGATACATTAAGATTAGTCATCTGCTAGTCTAAAAAAATATTCATTTACTAAAGGTTTAGTAGATTTTGTGATATTTGTTGTGTTGAAATTTATCAGTAATCCTTGAGGTATGCTTAATAATTTCATATAAGTCATTAATTTAGCTTCATCAATTGGATGAAATTTTTCAACAGTTTTTAATTCAACTATAATACAATCATTCACAAGTAAATCAAGTCTTAAAGGGTTTTCTAATTGTAAATCATAATAATCTACTTCAATAGTTACTTGTTGTTTTACATTAAAACCGTTTTGCTCTAGTTCATATTTCAAACATTCTTCATATATTTTCTCTAACAATCCAGGCCCTAACTTTTTATGAACTTTAATAGCAAATCCAATTATTTGATAAGATAATTGAGTAATTTCTTTTTTTGTCATTGTTATTTTAATTTGCTTAAAACTAAATTACCTTAATTTTCTTAATGGTTTAAAAATTTAATGGTTAAAAAAGAATCAAATCCTATCTGGAAAATCAGAAATTATTCCATCTACATTTAAAGATTTTACAAAGGTAATGTCTTCTTTGTTATTTACTGTCCAAGGGAAAATTTTAAATCCGTTTTGATGCATTTGCAAAACATTTTCAGAATTCAATAATTTGAAATAAGGATTGATGGAAAAAGCGTTTATTTTTTTGGCGAAAGCTAAAGCATTTTCAATAGAATTTTCAGTTAAAACGCCAATAGAGATTCTTCGTTCCTCAGAATGACAAAGTTGTAGAACATTCCAATCGAAACTGGAAATTTGAAATAAATTTAAGTTCCATTTTTTATCAAAAATATACATATGAATAATATCTAAAACATATTTGGTTGCATTTTCGTCTTTAATTTCAATATTGACAAAACATTTTTTATCAATTAAATCAAGAACTTCTGCTAAAGTTGGAATTCCAAAATGATTTAATTCTGATGATGTAAAATGGTTAACAAAACCTTTTCCAGATGTCGTTCTGTCAATAGTTTCATCATGAATTATCATTACTTTTTCATCGGAAGACAAATGCACATCGAGTTCAATTCCATCAACACCCAAATCGAGTGCTTTTTGAAAAGAAAAAAATGTGTTTTCTGAAACATATCCTTTTGCACCACGATGTCCGATTTTTAGCATATTTTTTTTATACCATTAAGAAAATTAAGATTTAGCTTAATTTCTAAATGAACTTAATGGTTTATTTTCTTTCCAATAAAACAATTCCAAATTCACTATCAATTGTAACTTTCCCATCAATAACTTCAAATGTTTTTCCAGAATAAGCCTCTTTTACTTTTGTTCCGTTTTTGAAAATCGATGCAACAGATATTTCTTTTTTTCCGATAGGCAAATCCAAACCAACTACTACTTTATCAGAATAATTTCCGTTAGCATATTCCCGACTAAAAACATAAGGCGAACTAGAAATTTGATTGTGAATTCCGGCTCCAATTGCAGGATGATTGGCTCTGAATTGTCCTAATTTTTGCCAATGATTTAAGACTTTGAAAGTCATTTTATTGGTTTTTAAATCGTCCCAATTCATCATTGATCGTAAAGTGGCATCGCCATTTGTTCCTTCAATATCTAGAGAACGTGCAGTTTCATCACCATAATATACTTGAGAAATTCCTGGAGTAAGCAACAATTTTGTGCCAGAGTCAAAAGTTTTTTCACGTTTTTTATCAAACGGATAACCATCATCGTGAGAAGAAACGTAATTCATGACGGTTTTTCCTTTCAAATCATTTTGAAGAATAGTTGCATATTTAGAAAACAATTCTTCATAATTCATTTTGGCTTCATTTCTAAAATCAAAATTGATTAAGCCTGTAAATCCGTTGGCATAATAATCTACTTTTTTATCGCCATAATCGTATATTCTTTTGCTTCCAATATTATAGCCATACACTTCCCCAATTGTAAAAAACGCATTATTATCTAAAACTTTTGAAGGATTTTTAGCTTTAAATTCTGCAAAAGTCATTTCGCAAACTTTTCCAAAATCATACCAAACATCTTCTGTTGTATGCTTTACTGTATCTACTCGATAGGCGTCTATACCAAAATCTAGAATATAATCGGCAAGCCATTTCATGATGTAATATTTTGGTGCTCTTGGATATCCTGTTTTTTTGAAAAAAGCATCTAATTCGGCAACTTCTTCATCATATCGACCTTCTTTTTTCCATTTTTCGACTAAAAAAGGAGGCAATTCTACATTTGCAGTGCTTTCTGTTTTAACGTCAAAAAGACCAGAAACTAAAGTACAATTGATATTGGTGTCGTAAGAATTATATTTGCAATTAGGTGTAGAACGAACCCAATCATCAGGATATTTTTCATCCAATTCGGTGGCGTGACCTGTGTGATTTATTACTGCATCAAGCATAATTCTTATTCCTTTTGCGTGCGCTTTATCAACCAATTCTTTCAAATCTTCACGAGTTCCATAACTTGGATCCATAGCTGTCCAATCTTTTGCCCAATAGCCATGAAATCCATACGTATTTCCTGTTCCTTCATCAACAGAGCCGTGAATTTGTTCCACAACAGGTGTCATCCAAATGGCGTTGATTCCTAAATCGGTAAAATAACCTTCGTCTAGTTTTTGAATTACTCCTCGAATATCGCCGCCTTCAAAACCCCTCAATTTTGCAGTAGGTTTATCTCTTTTGATGATGTTATCATTTTCAGTATTTCCATTAAAAAAACGATCGGTTAAAAGGAAATATACATTGGCACTTTCCCAAACGAAAGGTGTTTTTGTTGGTTTTGAAATGGTTTCTTTAGTCGAATTGCAGCTTGAAAAAGCAAACAAAACTGTAAGTAAAAAAAATATTTTTTTCATATGTAAATATTATTTGTTTTTTGGTGCATATGTATCGCTTTATTTTCATTGGTGTTTGTTTGCAACAAACTTTTTGTTAATGGCGATTTCATAGTTAAAATGTAATTGCGATATCGGTTTTGTAGTTTGTATGATTGTATTTTATTTCTAACGATTTTGTTTTTAAGTCATATTTATAATCAGCATTATTTCCATTAATCAATACTGTTTTTGGTTGATTTTCAAGTTTGTAAATGAAAATTGTTCCATTTTTTTCTTTAGAAAGAAATTCTTGATTCTCGGTTTTACTCTCCAATCTTATAGAAAACTGATTTTTATTTAATTCGGAAGAACAATTTAAAATTTCATGATTTTTCGCATCAATTATTGCATCAGGTGTTTTTCCATCATCAAAATAAAATTCTCTTTCACTGGATGGTTTTCCTTCGAAATAAAAGTGTAAATCCAAATCGGAATTAACATAGGAATTTGTGTTCTGAACCAATTTTGTCATAGGATAAAATACATTTCCACGAACAAAAGTTGGGATGTTATTTTTGTTTAATTCAATTTTTTGGATTGTTCCAGCTTCATATTTTTTTCCGGTATAAAAATCAAACCAATTGGACGATTTAGGAAAATAAACTTCTTTTTTGGTTAGATTTTTTTCGGTAATTGGATAAATTAAAAAATCATTTCCCCAAAAATAACCGTCAGATTTTGAAAGTAATGCTTTATTATTAGGCTCTTCAAAAAATAAGGGTCGCATTAAAGGTTTGCCCAAAGTTGCATTTTCAAAAGCTAAATTATAATTATAAGGCAATAATTGATAGCGCAATTCGACTGCTTTTTTAGCAATAGTTTTTGTATCAACATCTTTATAAACTACTTCTGCAGCAACATCTTCATGAGCATGAGGACGAAATATCGGATTGAAAACACCATATTGCAACCATCTTAAATACAATTCGTTATCGAAATAATCGCCTGCAAATCCACCTAAATCGCTGTGCATATAGGCCATTCCTTGCATTCCCATTTGAAGTGCTATTTCCATTTGACTTTGTAATCCGCCCCAACTTCTTGAAACATCTCCGCTCCATGGAATCATTCCAAAGCGTTGACTTCCAGAATATCCAGACCGCATTAAAATAAAAGGGCGTTGATTGGAATAATCTTTTTTATAACCGTCAGCAATTAGTTTTGCCCAATTATGTCCGTAAATATTATGTACCTCATCCGCAGTTCCGCCAGCTGTAATGGCTTTTGATGGAAAAACTTCGGGCTCGCCTAAATCGCCCCAAAGTCCGCCAACGCCTTGATTGATTAGTTTTTTGTAAACATTCCAAAACCATTCTTTTCCTTCGGGTTTGAAAACATCTACAATTCCGGTATTTCCAAAATAGAAATCCCATGTGGCAGGTTTTCCTCCCGAAACGTCGGGATTTAAAGTTGCTAATACTTTTTTATCGACCGCTTCTTGCCATTTCGAGGATGTTGTTAGAATAAATGGCTCTGTAATTAAAACGGTTTTTATTCCTTTTGCATTCAAATCGGAAATCATTTTATCTGGATTTGGAAAAGTGTCTTTATCCCAATCTAAATTTCCCATGGTTCCTTGAATGGTTTTTCCGAACCAATATAAATCTAAAATTATGGCATCAACAGGAATTTTATCATCTTCAAATTTTTTGATTGTTTTTTCTACTTCTGCTTGCGAGTGATATCCAAAACGAGATGAAAAATTTCCGAATGCCCATCGTGGAGGCAAAGGTTGCTTTCCAGTTAAATCGGAATAGTTTTTCAGTAAATCTTCCCAAGAATCTCCAACAATTACTTGATAGGTTTTTCTACCTGATATAGTTTCATATTCTAAAGTATTATCTTTTTTTGAATCTAAATCTAAATATCCAATGGAGGAATTATCAAAATGAACGGCATACAAATTAGATGATAAAACTAGTGGAATGCAGAAATTCATCAATTCGGCATGAGTTTCATAACCATAATGTGCACGATTGTAAAGAGCTAATTTGTTGCCTCTACGGTTCATTCCTAAAGCTCTTGCGCCACCGCCATAAAGCACTTCTTCTGATGAAATATTAAATTGTAAAACTTCGGTTGAATCAGCTGTAATATTTCCTTTTACATTTTCTAATGGAATGTGTTTACGTTTTAAATAACCCAATTTTTCGGATAGAATTTCTACCTTATTGTTGAAGTATGAAATTTTGAAAGGTGATTTTTGAATAACTATTTTTAAATTACTCGATTTTGAATAGCATTCAATTGAGTTGGAGTTTTCCTTAAATGAAATATCTTTTATTTTCAATTTTAAAATTATGGCTTCAGATTTTGCTTTTGGTTCTTCGCCATTTGGAATAAATGAAGTTTCTATTATTTTTTCATTAAGAAAATTTATTAAATAATTTCCATCGGAAACCTTAATGGATAATCCAGGAGAGAGTTTTTCAATTTCAATAAACTTTCTATTTGTATTTTGAGCAAAAGTAAAAGTGGAGATAAATAGTAGAATAAATATTTTTTTCATTTTGAGATTTTTATTTTCCAAACATAAATTCAATAGGAATATTAATTCGTTTTTGCCAAGAAGCTTCCGAATGGTTTTCTCCTTCAAATTTAAGGTTTTTATAATTTTCTGTTGTGTATCCTTTTGATTGTAAAACTTCATCCACTCGATATTCATATTTTAAATAACTTTCGTCAAGTGTTTCTGTTCCATAATCAAAATAGATTTTGTGGTTTTTAGAATTGGGTAATTTTTTCTTCATATAACTAAAAAAACTTTCCGGAATTGGATTGCTTTCAAAGTCACGAAACCCAACCCAATGAGTTGACAAACAGGCTGCTTTGCTAAATATTTTTGGATATTCGCAAATAGCATACATCGAAATTAATCCGCCCATACTCGAACCCATTATGGCTGTATGTTGTGCATCAGTATAAACCGAATAATTTGCATCTATAAAAGGTTTTACTTCTTTGACAATAAATTTTAAATAATTGTCTGAATTAATTTTAGTGGGGTCAAAAGTAAATTGCGATTTTTTTGATTCTATTTGAACTTTTTCTTGAGTTTCTTTGGATAGCGATATATAAGGCTTTTTAGGATATAAATCGGTGTGTCGAATAGTTGGAATATTCCAAATGGCCACCACAATAATATCTTCAATTTCGTTTTCTGAATTTAATTTTGAAACTACTTCATCTACCTTCCATTCTTGCTTGTTCCAAGTGGTATTAGCGTCAAAAAGCATTTGTCCGTCGTGCATGTATAAAACGCTGTACTTATTATTTTTAGAATAATTAGTTGGTAACCAAACATCAACCGTTCTTGGTGAGATATATTTTGTTGGGAAACTATCAATACGATTTATAATTCCTTTTAAATTTTCGCTTGTGCCTATTTGATGACTTTCAATTTTGTTTTGAGCAAATGCGAAAGTTGTAATAAATAGCATAAAATATATTTTTTTCATTTTAGGTACTTTAGATAAAGGAGTATAAAAAACGGTTGATTTTAAATTTATTTATTTCTACGATATTTGCAAAGTTATAAATTTTGACTATATCTAATGTTATATTTTTTGATATTGAAATGATAATTATTTATTTTAGGTAAAATAGGAGAACACTATTGCTAATAAAAATTAATATTTGGACTTTATTTTTTTTATAAACATTTTCTACATCTATACCCATTTTGCAATTTTTAAAAAAAAATTAACGATTTCCTTGCCTTATTTCTTTTTTAATTCATTTATAATTTCATAATTTTGTTAAATTATAAATAATCAAGATTAATTTCCATAAATAATATGTCAAAAACAGCAATATTAGAATATGATGGTCAAAAGTATGAGTTTCCAGTAATTGTAGGAAGCGAAAATGAACCCGCTATTGATATAGAAAAACTTCGTGCCTTGACAGGTGCCATTACTTTAGATCCAGGATATAAAAACTCTGGTTCGTGCAAAAGCGACATCACTTTCTTGGATGGAGAAGAAGGAATTTTGCGTTATAGAGGATACGCCATTGAAGATTTAGCTGAAAAAGCCGATTTTCTTGAAGTTGCTTATTTGGTAATTTTTGGTGAATTGCCTACAAAAGTGCAATTAGCTCAATTTGAAGCAGATATTAGAAAATATACTTTGGTGAACGAAGAAATGAAAAATATCATTGACGGTTTTCCAAAAACTGCTCATCCAATGGGTGTTTTATCTTCTTTGACTTCTGCTTTAACCGCTTTTAATCCAAAAGTGGTCAATGTTGAAAACGAAAAAGAAATGTATGAAGCCGTTTGCAAAACAATGGCTAAATTTTTAGTAATTGCCACTTGGACCTACAGAAAAATGATGGGTTATCCTTTGAATTATTATGACAATACACAAGGATATGTTGAAAATTTTATGCAGCTAATGTTTAAACTGCCAACAGGACCTTATGCCGCCAATAAATCTGTAGTAGATGCACTCGATAAACTGTTTATCCTTCATGCAGACCACGAACAAAACTGCTCTACTTCAACGGTACGAATTGTAGGTTCTTCGCATGCTGGGTTGTTTGCTTCAATTTCTGCTGGGGTTTCTGCTCTTTGGGGACCATTACACGGTGGTGCTAACCAAGCAGTACTCGAAATGCTCGAAGAAATTCAAAAGGATGGTGGCGATGCCGATAAATATATGGCTAAAGCTAAAGATAAAGATGATCCTTTCCGTTTGATGGGATTTGGTCATAGAGTATATAAAAATTTCGACCCAAGAGCCAAAATTATCAAAAAAGCAGCCGATGAAGTGTTGGCAACCTTAGGTGTTGATGATCCAATTCTTCAAATAGCTAAAAAACTAGAAGAAGCGGCTTTGGTTGATGACTATTTTGTTTCTAGAAAACTCTATCCTAATGTTGATTTTTATTCGGGAATAATTTATCGTGCTTTAGGAATTCCTACAGATATGTTTACCGTTTTGTTTGCAATAGGTAGATTGCCAGGGTGGATTGCTCAATGGAAAGAAATGCGTATTAACAAAGAACCAATCGGAAGACCAAGACAAGTTTATACTGGTCATCCGCTGAGAGATTTTGTTGCCATGGACAAACGATAAATTAAACATTTTTATACAAAAGCTTCGCTATTTGGCGGAGCTTTTTACTATTTACCATCAGCCTAAAAAAATATATGTTACAACTAAATGTAAAAAACGAAACCTCAAGATTAAGAGCCGTTGTATTAGGTTCTGCAATAAACAATGGACCAACACCAAATCTTGAAGAAGCCTATGACCCAAAATCTTTGGAACACATTCTTGCAGGAACCTATCCTACAGAAAAGGATATGGTTGTTGAGATGGAAGCGTTCAACAAAGTATTTCAAAAATATGAGGTGAAAGTGTTTCGCCCACAAATGATTGAAAATTATAATCAAATTTTTACCCGTGACATTGGTTTTGTTATAGAAGATATTTTTATTATAGCTAACATTCTTACCGACAGAAATCGAGAGTTAGACGCTATTCGATATGTAATAGACCAAATAAATCCTGCCAAAGTGGTTCGTCCTCCAGACGACGTGCATATAGAAGGTGGCGATGTAATGCTGTGGAATGATTATATATTTATAGGAACTTATAAAGGTTCAGACTATAAAGATTATATCACAGCAAGAACCAATATGCAAGGAGTTCAATACATCAAAGAGCTATTTCCTAACAAAATTGTGAAAGAATTTGACTTAGTGAAATCCAAATTAGAAGCTCGAGATAATGCTTTACATTTAGATTGTTGCTTTCAACCCGTTGGAACCAACAAAGGAATCATCTACAAAAGTGGTTTTAGAGAAGAAGCAGATTATGTTTTTTTAGTGAATCTATTCGGAAAAGAAAATCTTTTTCATATTACTCGTGACGAAATGTATGATATGAATTCTAATGTGTTTTCAATTGCACCAGATGTGGTCGTTTCAGAAAGAAACTTCACAAGATTAAATATTTGGTTACGTGCTCAAGGCTTTACAGTAGAAGAAATTCCGTATGCCGAAATTGCAAAACAAGAAGGATTGTTAAGATGTTCGACACTTCCTTTGATTCGCGATTAATTTTAAGAAATTATTGAAATTATTACTATATTTGATTATTCAAATTAGAAACTTATGGAAACAACAACCTCAAAAAAGGAACTTATTGATTGGATTTCTAATTTAAAAGATGAAAAATTATTGCTTGAACTTGCCATGATTAAACGTAAGGCAACTTTTAATTTTGACGAAGAATTTAAAAAAGGAATTACTTTAGATGAAGCAAGAAAAAGATCAGTAGAAAAAATTCGTAAATATTGGTCAAAATGAAAGTTTTAATTTCTGATGAAGCTTCTAATTATTTAGACGATTTAATCGAAATTTTATATAAAAAGGAATATTTTGGCTTTATTGAAAATGCTGAAATTTATGTTATAAATATTTACGATTTTATTTATCAAAATATAGATAGTTTCCCATCTAAAAAAACTCCAACAAAATTAGAAAATTTTGGAACCAATTACATTTTTTACAAATCTAATTCTCGAACAACTTGGTATGTTTTTTTTGAACAACAAGAAGACAATTATTTAATAACACATATACTTAACAATCATTGCCAAGAGGCTAAATGGTTGTGAATTAATTTCTAAAAAATCAATCAAAAAAAAATGAACCAAACAACAAACTCCATTCTAATGATTCGCCCAGTAGCGTTTAGAATGAACGAACAAACGGCGGTTAATAATTATTATCAAAAAGTGCTTGACGGATTAACTCCTGCCAATGTCAATGAAAAAGCACAACAAGAGTTTGATACTTTTGTAAATAAACTAAGAATGGTCGGCATTGACGTTACGGTTGTTGACGATACTGTAGAGCCCGATACGCCAGACAGTATTTTTCCAAACAATTGGATTTCTTTTCACGAAAATGGCGATGTCGTTTTATATCCAATGTTTGCCGAAAACCGTCGTGCCGAAAGACGTGAAGATATTTTAGATATTCTCGAAGCTAAAGGATTTGAAATAAATGATGGCATTATGGATTATACTTCTGCCGAAGAAGATGGTTTTTTCTTAGAAGGAACAGGAAGTATTGTGCTTGATAGAGAAAATGGAAAAGCCTATTGCGCACTTTCTCCAAGAGCAGACGAAGAATTATTCATAGAATTTTGCGAAGATTTTGACTTAAATCCCATTATATTTGAAGCATTTCAAACTGTTAATGGCGAAAGAAAACTAATTTATCATACCAATGTGATGATGTGTATTGGCGATACCTTTGCCGTAATTTGTGCCGATTGTATCGATGATAAAAAAGAGCGCAAAATGGTTTTAGACAGTCTTCGGTCAGACGAAAAAGAAATCATTTTAATTACCGAAGATCAAATGAACAATTTTGCAGGAAACATGTTAGAATTGCAAGGCACAGACGAAAGAAGATATTTAATCATGAGTTCATCGGCTTATAATGCTTTAACCAAAAAACAAATTGCCCAATTAGAAGAACATATCACAATCTTACATTCAAGCCTAGACACCATCGAAGCATGTGGCGGTGGAAGTGCAAGATGCATGATGGCAGAAGTTTTTCTTCCAAGAAAATAAATTAAAAAAAAGCAAATAAAAAAAATCCAAATTCCAACTATGCTAAATGGAATTTGGAATTTTTTGTTTTCAGTTATTTCTTCAAAATCAATACTTTACAAACTCATAACCACCTTTTTCAGCACCCCAAACTTGTTTTCCTTCTTTGTCAAAACCTTGATCCCAAGAAATAATTTCATTTTCAAAAACAGTTACTTTAGAAGTAGCATAACTAGCTCCACGCAATTCGCTTGGACATGTTTTATCGCCCGTTTGACCTTCAAATTTGTTTTTGCCAATGCGTTTTAAAACGACTCCGCAACCTTGTTTTAATTCGATATCATTTTCTGACAATGCATCAAAAGCTTCTGGAGTTTTCCACTTTCCAATCCAATCTTTTTCATTTTTTAATGTGTGAATTTCACTTATAAATTCATTTTCTTCTCGTTGTGATATTTTATAAATACGAACACGATACGGTTTTTCTTGTTTTTTAAACATCGCTTGTTCGACATATAGGTAATGACCTTTACTCTTCCAAATCGGAACCATTCGCAACGAAATGTTAAAATAACTAGTATCTTTAATGGATTGTTTTTCAGACGAATAATTGCCTTGCATAATGGAAATTAATTCATTTAGACCACTACTGGTTGAACTCGAATTTGTTTTTGCTGAATTACAACATAAAGTTAAAAATGCAATTGTAATTAATGTGATACTAATTTTTTTCATTTTTTTAAATTCCTCTAATTATACTTAAAACCGCACTAATAATATACTGAATTCCAATAGCAACCGTCAAAAAACCAACAATTCTTGAAATTGCCACAATGCCCGATGCTCCTAAATATTTCGCCAAATAATGGGCACTTCTCAACACCAAAAAAATAAGAAAAGAAACCACAATTATTGAAAGTGAAGATGATAATATTTCGGGTGTTGATTTATGATCTTGGTTAAAAGCTATTAATAACGAAATTGAACCTGGTCCTGCAAGCATTGGCATTGCAAGTGGTGTTAAGGCAATGGAAGTTCTGCTTTGCAAATCTTCTTCCACTTCTTTACTAATTCCTTTTCTCTTTTTCGGATTGGCATTTAACAAACCAAAACCCGAACTAGCAATCAATATTCCACCCGCAATTCTAAGTGCCGAAATCGTAATTCCAAAAAAACTTAAAACATATTCGCCCACAAAAAACGAAATCAACAATATGATGCACACATTTATCGCTGCCAATAAAGAAACTCGTGAACGTTCCGCTTTGTTATAATCTTGCGTCAAACCGACAAAAAACGGAATGGCACCAATTGGATTCAAGACCGAAAACAGTGCGCCAAGCAAAACAAAAAAGCAATTTAAAAAAACATCCATTCTTTGAAAAATTATAATTTTCGACAAAGATAAATAAAGAAGTAACACATAAAGTTAAAATAAAAACAATTATCCGTAATTTTGCACAATGAAATCGGCTCTTACATTACTTTTGTTGAAAACAAATTTCAAATAAGGCGATACCATAAATGACCTCTAAAAAAACAATTTCAACATTTATGAAAAATAAGAAAA